>C687J35021_10003836_pt1 | contig 10199 bp, 22 predicted proteins | sample RifCSPhighO2_12_FD_35021 | JGI IMG/M metagenome (IMG submission 35021)
TTCCAACAGTCCGTCCCACATCCGACAGTTATCGACGGTGCAGACCCGTTTCTCCGGGACGTCGAGATAGACCGTGTGCTTGGAGAGCACATGCCCACACACGGCGCACGTCCCCTGCTCACCCTTCATCGTCTCCCTCCGTTCGTTAGTCGCTCGTAGACCTCTGCGTCGAGCATCTCCTTGAGGAGATCAAAGGCTCGGTCCTGACTCATGCGGCTCATCTGCGCCCCTCCATGGATGCACGCTCTCGCAGCACGTCACTCCCGCACGCCCGGCAGACCGGCTCGGGCCAGAGGGAGACGGCCAGGAGACAGGCGAGGGCGGCGAGGGTGAGGAGGTAGGCGAGGCAGCGGGCGTCGGTCATGTGAACAGATCCCCCAGCGCCTTGCCTTCGCGCCGCGTCCGGTAGCTGTTCTGCTGATGCTGCTTCACGTCATAGCGGAGATGGCATCGGTTACACATGGCTTTCAAGTGTGTCTCGTCCTCGCATGTCGAGTCCTGGCAGAGATGCGCCACCGTCAGCACCACCGTCCCCTTGGCCCATTTCGCGGGGGTCTGATTGACCTCTTCGCACCGGCGCGGCCCCGGGTGCGTCCGATGCAGCCCACATTCGCCCATGCACTCACACCGCCCCTGCGCGCGCCCATGCCGGATCTTGTGGCTGAGCGTCTTCCAGTGGCCGGGATAGATGCGCGCTTTCCCACTCACGGCCCGTCCTTGCTCATGCTCCGCGCCGTCGCCCGCGCCACGATGCCGTAGGCCACGGGCCACGTCATCGTCCGATCCAGGCGGCAGAGCACCGGCGGCCACCAGTCCCAGGCGTCGTGCAACACCTGCTCAATCATCGTCCACCGACCGCCGAGGGGTGTGATGCTATCGACATGAAAGTCGGCCTTCTTGAGTTCATACGCCCATCGAGCCGCCGTCCAGCGTCCCCAATCGCGATCGCCACTGGGCGGCCAACAGAACGGCACCGTCGCGATCAGGACGCCATTCACCTTGAGCACGCAGTGTGTTTCAGCGAGCGCCTTGCGGATATCCTCGACCAAATAGAGCATGTCCGTGGCCTGCACAACGTCGAATTCTTTAGGATCGAACGTACCAAGATCCTCCGCGTAGCCGTGGAAATCGGCACCGGTTTTAGGAGACGGATTGATAGATATCCAGGACTGTCCATATGGGCGGCACTGGGGCGAAGGCCCTCCAATATCCAAACCGAACAAGGCCTTAGCGCGCGGCAGTCTCTCATACACGAAGCGATCTACATGCCACCGATACGGACTCCGCCGATGGCGCAGGCTCATGGCGGTATCTTCCGTGCGACCACCCGAAACCCCGTTGACTCTTCCGGGTGGCGCAGCGCGGCGTTCCGCTTCCACACGCTCAATCGCCGGTATATCGTCAGCGAGAGCCCGCCGATCACGTCAATGAGCCCCGCCCAGGGCGTGTCGTAGACGATGGGCTTGATGGGGCCCGCGGGCTCAAAGCCGCCCGCCGCCAACTCGGCCACCAACTCCTCGCGTGTGTACTCCGTCTTGTGATCCGGGTCCGAATACGCGAAGATCCCCGCCGCGCGGAGCCGGTGCCGCCAGATCGTCTCCCGATTCGGCACCGCAAGGGCGAGCCAGCCATCGGGCGTCAGGACGCGGTGGCACTCGCGGAGAACGGCCACACGGGGTGCGACATGCTCCAGCACATCCAGGCAGAGGATGCCGTCGAAGCTGCCCGAGGGCCAGGGCAGCCCGTGCGTGAGGTCCTGGCGCAGGACGACGGCGCGCAGCGCTCGGCCCCGTTCGCGGATCGTCCGCGTCGCGATGGCGAGCTGCGCGCGATCGGTGTCCACGCCGATGATGCTGTGGCACGCTTCGGCTGCGCGCAGCAGATGGCTCCCGTTGCCGCACCCGAGGTCCAGGATCTTGTCCATGCACCGGATGTGCTCCAGATACCAGTTATGCCACGGTGCGTCAATCAGGTGCTTGGGATGGATCGGATCGGGCGCTTTCCCGGTCCAGTAGACCACCCGCACCGCGAGGGATTTGCCTCGGCGGTTCAGGAGATCCAGCAGGCGCACGAGCCAGCGCGGCATAGTTACCGCCGATCTGCCAGCTTGTGAAGTAACCGCAATGTTTCACTTTTCCAAGGGTCCAAGGTATTCAACTGCGCCTGATGCGCCCGCCCGGCGCCCGAGCGCACGTCGAGCCAGCCGAGGCCCATCGCGAGCAGTTCCATCCCAATGGGGATGGTGATCCCCGCCACGATGGCCCAGCGCGATTGGAGGCCTAGGTACTTGCTCACGCCGGCGGTGCCCATGACCGGGACGACCCACGCGCGCAAGAGATCAAGGTACTCCCGGCCACGGGTGCGCCAGAGCAGGAGGCGACCGAGCGCGTTGCCGATGGGGCGGGTCATAGGCGGTCCACGCGAATCTCAACCCCTCTGTGTTTACGATCTACAACCTGACAATAGGAAAACCTGTGCCCGCTGTCTGGCGCGTCGGAGTGAATCACCTGTGCGTCTACAAGCGCGTCTCGAATAGGCTTGATCGCCGCCGGCAAGTTGTCATCGTCCCAGCGAGCGCCAACATGCGCGGTAAAGGTAATCGTTTTCGGCGGACATGCGTCGAATTTTGGTCGGCCAGCATTAATCCAGTCCACGAGGATCTGCGCGTAGGTATGCTCCCGCCAGTCCTTCGCCAGCCGAGCGTGCTTCCGCCACCCGCCCCACGAACCGTTGAGGGGATTGCGGAGCTTGCCAGGAACGAAGACCGTCACCGCTGCCTTACGTTCAGCTTATGCGCGTAGTCAGACTGTGGGTGATACGGCGCAGGCTCGGCTTGGTTCCGAGCGGTCTGTCGTGCTTTGAGCCACGCCACCCATTTCGTCACGCGGCGAAACTCGGCCACGTTTCGGCACTTGATGCGCCGACCCAGCGGCGTCTGGACCTCGCGGACATCATGACCGGCCATGCCCGATCCGCTCGATGGTGGCCAGCGCCGCCGCCAATGCCTCAGCACCGATCGGCGCTGTCACCCGTTTCTCGCCTAACGCCGCCCGCCGAATCTCCGCCAGCGCCCGCGTCACCTTCGGGCTTGGCCCAGCCGATGGTGAGACCTTCGGTGGCGGCACCGCCGCCAGAGCCGCCGTGACGAACGCCTTATCGCGGGGCACATCGACGGCGATGAACGCGATCCGCTCGTCGGACAACGCCGCGATGCGCTCGGGCGTCCAGCCCCAGCGGCGGAGGATGCGCTCGTGGTCGGCGCGGGTCATGGCTTGGTTTCTTCGGCAATCGCCTTGAGGATGGGCTCCACCGCCTTCTTGGCCCGCTCGACCTCTGGCGTCTGTCTGCCTGCGTTGAGATCCGCAAAGAACCGTGTCCACTTGTCGGCTGGCGCGATTTCGTCCTTCGCGACCAGCCCGGCGACGGCTGCCTTCATCTCTTCCGGAATGCGGAAGTAGAACGTCGCGTAGGTGCAATCGAAGTCATCATCTGCATCGTGGAGGTACAATCGGTGGGATTGAATCTCCTTGATGGCTGTCTGATAGCACGTGTGGTCGGCTTTGTCGTCACACCAGCACTCCCGATTTCCGCCACCAAGACGCGTGTAGACCGCCACCGCCTCGCCTTCGATATAGCAATCTCGAAAGCGGGCGAAGTCCGATTGCGTCAACCCGACGACCGCAAGCAGAGCGTTGGCCATCGGATTCTTACCGAAGATCGCGTTATACATGCTCATCACTTCGTCCCCCAGTTGGTCATGATTTATTCCCCAAGCGCTCAATCAGGTCCGCCATCGTCTGGGCCATTTTCAGCAGCCGTCGAAGCAGAGCGTAAACATCGGCGGGCAGTCGCATGTCCTGACCGCACTGAGGGCAATCATGCTTTGTCACTTCACGCTCCGCCACTGCGCGACCGCCGTCTCCAGATCCTGCAAGGCGGCGATGTCCGCCGTCTCCAGCGTGGCGCCGGCCAGGACGCTCTGGGAGAGGAGCTGCCGATCCTTCGCGGGGATCTTCTTTTCCTCGGCGAGCAGCTTGATGTGGGCCACAAGCACGCCGCGCAGTTCGGCCTCCTCCTGCTCGGTGGTCTCCGGTTGCGGAACGATCACACGGTTCGCGTCCATCTGCTCTTTCGTGAGGTCTGCTTTGTACATGCCAGATGTGGAGACGTGGACGTCCGTCATCTCGTCCAAATCCTGTGTAAAGATGTCGCTCGCCGCCGTGACATTGAGCACCGCCGCCACGAGGCTCCGCTTGTTGGCCATCTTGAGGACGGTGTTCTCGGTGTCGGCCAAGTCCTCGTTCGCCACACGGCCGGTGATCTGCCCGGTGATCGCCGGATCGTCGGCGGCAAACTCTTGCCCGCACCCGCCCGCTTTGGCGAAGCAGTACCAGCCCGGCGCCTCTTGCGGCTTCCCGCGCGGCGGGAACTTCGACTTGTTGATCTGCTCCGCGCCGCACTTCGGGCACGCGCGCTTGGCCTGCCGGTAGGCGTACTTCGCCTCACGGGTCGAGCAGGAGCCCATGCCAGAGCCGCACCGCTGCCCCGTCGGGATATGCCACAAGGTACACGTCGAGATGAGCGTCAGGTGCTCGCCCTCGCGCTCCTTGGTGATCTCATATTGCGGGTCCAGCCGGAACGTCATGCACAGCAATTCCGCGCCCGGCTTGAGCAGCACGTCCTTCGTGGTGCCGGGCACCTTGCCGTAGTGGTGATCCAGCACCATCGCCTGCCGCATGATGGCGTGGACCTTCTGCACGCGGGCGACCACTTCCTCCACGGACAGCTCGTGGCGCAGGGCCAGGGATTCGGGGCGGATCACTTCCAGTTCGTCACTCATANGTGAGCCTCCTGTGCGGTACGATCTGAGACAGGACCATTACGCCCCGATACGACCCATTTCAGGGTGGACGTNGCNTCTCCTCGACACCGGCAGCAGCGGAAAGTCCACTCGGCCAAATCACCGCAGACGTGCGTCTTCCCGGTCGGTCCACACTGGTGCCAATGATGNGTACAGAAGAACTTGGGTTTCACGGTTCCTCCTCCTCCGTCGGGATAAAGAGGCCGCAGGGACAGCCGTCCTCGCGGCATTCGTCGAGATGCCGGTGGCTCGCCTCGCCGTGGCCGCAGCGGCAGGATGACCTCGGCACCCGATCCAGCCACCGCGCCAGCGGGATCATGCGCTCACTCGCGCACGCGGGGCACGTCGGGCTCGGCATGAAAATCGCGTAGCAATCGGCTTCACAGCAGACCATCGCGCGGCGGCGGTCCACGGAGCCGATCGGCACGGGCAGCGGCTCGGTGGTGAAGAGGTGGCGGCTCATCATGCCGACACGCTTTGCGCCGACTCCCCATCCTTGCCTGCACGTTCCTCTTGCTTGGCCGCGAGCCATGCGTGACGCCGCTCTGGCGAGCCCCAGCATGGGCCAGGCGCCTCGTTGTAAAAGTAGGCGACGTAGGCCGGGATGTTGGCCATGTTCTCATCATCGGCTCGACCGATGGCCTCCGAAAGGTTGTTCTCGATGATGGCGGTCAGGAAATCGCCGGGCGGGATGCCTTGCTCGATGTAGCGCGTGATCCCGCCCATCATACGGTCGGGAATCGTCCAGGAGCGAAACGAATAAGCCATAGGTAATCCTCCTTAGCCAGCACGCTAACGAACGTGAGCGGTCTTGTCAAGTCTTTTCTTCCGTCGCCTCGCGGCACCGCTGGCGATGCCGGCCTTGCGCGCCGCGTCAATCAACTGCTTCTTCGTGAGGGCTTTGAACCGGGCGGGGCCCCCTTTGAGACCGCCGAGGCGTCCGAGAGCTTGCGCGTTCGGGTTCTTGACCATGTGTTTTTCTAGCATACACGGGCGCGAGCGGTCAAGTCCATTGACACGCCAGGGCCACGCGCGTATAAGGAGGCAGGAGGTGTGCCATGCCGCAGACGCAGCTGCCCCTCATCGTCCCCCGCGGCGCCGGGGAGTACCCCGCGCTTTACGGTGGCGCCCCGCCCAGCGTGGGAATTATATACTTGACAAAATGGAGGGTTTCGGCGATGATTGGCCTAGGAGGACAGAGCGATGACCAAGGCCGATCTGAACACGCTGGCGAGGATGACCGAGGACGAAGCGCGAGCGAAGCTCGAAGCGACCCGCTGGCCGAACGGCACGATCTGCCCGAAGTGCGGCAGCGTGGGCGAGTCGTACCGCATGAGGTCCCAGGTCGGTTCCTCGACGCGCAAGGGCCTCTGGCGGTGCCTCGCCTGTAAGGGCCAGTTCACCGCCACCGTTGGGACCATCTTTGAGGACAGCCACATCCCCCTCTCGAAGTGGCTCATGGCTATCCACCTCCTGTGCGCCAGCAAGAAGGGCATGAGTGCCCACCAGCTTCACCGGATGCTCGGCATCACCTACAAGTCGGCGTGGTTCATGGCCCACCGAATCCGCTACGCCATGACGCAGCCGCCATTGGTGGACAAGCTCCGGGGCATCGTCGAGGCCGACGAAACCTTTGTGGGCGGCAAGCCAAGCAATCGCCACGTCGGGAAGCGTGAACCAGCCCCGCCGAAGATCCCGGTGCTGGCCCTGGTCGAGCGCGACGGCAAGGTGCGATCCATGGCTGTCCGCAACGTCACCGGGGCCACGCTCAAGAACGCTGTACGGAAGCACGTCAGCAGGGACGCCCGGATCATGACGGACGGCCATGCTTCCTATCGGGGCCTGGACAAGGAGTTTGCCGGGCATGAGGCCGTGAACCATGAAGCCAACGAGTACGTGCGTGGAGACGTCCACAGCAACACCGTGGAGAGCTACTTCGCTCTGCTCAAGCGGGGCATCATCGGCACCTATCACCACGTCAGCGGCCAGCACCTTCCCCGCTACTTGGCCGAGTTCGACCAACGGTGGAACACGCGGAAACTCGGAGACGCGGAACGGGCAACGGTGGCCATGCAAGGCGTGTCGGGCAAGCGACTCACCTACAGGCCACTTGTTAATCGCGGGTAGTAGAGTAGACTTAGGTTGGAGGGTAAATCGGGGCGGTGGGATTCGAACCCACAATCCGGTCTCCCGGTAGCGCGCTCCAAACGCGCCGTGTATGCCGTTCCACCACGCCCCGGTCTCGGGGGGCTGGACTCCAACCAGCCCCCACCCTTCAACCCTTCCATCCCTAGCAACCTTACTAACAGAAGGTCCTGGATACCCCGCCCGCACTACCCTAGATCTTCACCAAGAAGCGAAAAACCTTGGCGGAGCGAGGATAGATGCGTTTCCCGTTCTTCAGGATTGACCGCGCATACACCACGCGGTAACCCTCGGGAACTGCATCCGTCTTGTCCACGGGCAGGTCCTCCTTTCTGGCGATGCAGCTTCCTCACCGCCACGCCGTAGACGGTTATGGTCGCTGTGTCGACAGCGGAGTCGCCGCCGATACACAAAAAAAGCGGAAAGCGGAGTACCCAGGTTTTTCCTTTGACTTCCCCTCCCCCTTGTCGTATTAAGGAGATACGCCTGTCTTGTCCACGGGCACGATTCTCGGTTCGGGTAATGGGGCTTGGTGGCGCCAACCACCAAGCCCTTTCCCTTTAAGCTCCTACACGGCCTTCACCCTCCACCGGCCTTCCTTGCGCTCATATTTGCCAGCCTCCCGACCCCGCCTGAGAACGGCGAGGAGCGTCGTCCTCGGAAAGTGCACCCCGGAGCGGTCGAGAATCACCCGCCCCAGTTCTCGCAAGTCATAGTCGGCACCACCACCCAAGACCGCATCAACCTGTGCCGCCGCGGAGCCTTTCTTGTGCCGAAGCGGTCGAGCCTCGGTCCCGTCGTCCGATGCCGGGCGAGGCTTGCGACCAAGTGCCTCCTCGTATACCTGGACTACCGCTTCGAAGCGCCCGATCTTCGCGTCAATCTCGGCCCTCTCCATTCGAAGGCGCTGAAGGACGCTGATCGCGGTCTCGGCAGCCCCGCGAAGCTTGTCGCGCTCTTCCTCAGTGATCCTGGCCATGTGCTGATGCTATCACGTCGCGTCTCTGTCGCTGACGAAAAAGTGTCGCTAGTGGAAGTGTATGGCGCGTCGCGTCATCATCCAAGTCGGGCCGAGCTAGCTCCACCGAATGGGGTGCCAGGTCGGAGCCTGGCTACCGCGGCTGGACGTGATACGATACTGACACTATGAGCAAGAAGAAGCTGCCGCTGTCCCTTCATCCCCTAACCTTCGATGCCGCTCTCGCCAACCTCATCGCGGTCAAGCCCAAGGCAAAGAAAAAGGCCGCCAGGGGAAAGTCGGCGGCCAGAAGAAAATCGAAGAAGAACTAAGCGCTTGTTGGCGGTGCGTCCGATGACCCCGATACCGGCGGGTGTGTCGCCTCACTCCCGGCCTTGACGGCCGCAAGGGCCTCGAGAAATTGCTTCTCCCCCACTCCACTATCGAACAGGATCATGGCCACAAATGATGGGCGGAGTTTCTGGCTGTGCTTCGGGACGAAGACCTGTACCGATCCGCGCTCCAGATACCAATGATCTGGCTTGCTGCTGATGACTTTGAAGCCAACTGAGCGCTCACAAAGCGCCACCTTGATGTCGGACCCGAGAAGATCGTCAGGAAGCGCCATCAGTGTTCGGCCCCCGCGAGCTCAGCGACCCTATCTTCCTGGTCGTCATCGCGCTTGTGCTGGCGGTCGATATTGATCAAAAGATACTGAGGAGACCGGACTTTCTCGCCCGCAGGGATGATGTTGAAGCCGCGAGATCGCAAAATCTCAAGCAGTCGATTTTGCTCCACGGCGACCTCGCAAAACTCAACGAACAATCGCTCCAGTCTCGCCGTGGCCTGCTGCTCGGTGTGACCTTGAGTAAATAGATGGAGTGCCGGAATCAAGGCAATAAACTCGTCTCCGTCTGGTCGGATCGTGGAATCCAACTCGCCCTTGATCGAAACTCCATACTGTGGAATGTCAGCGTGTACCTGCACGGAGATCGCCTCCCTCCAAGCGGTGGTATGGACATGGCGGTGAATACCCACACAAGGCTGCCCGCCTAGGCGGATTATCCCAAGTTGCAGCCTAATCGTCAATGAAGCTCTTTGGCTCCCCAGGCGGATCAAGGCTGGCAGTCTATGGGGTAATTTTTGCCCACTTTCCCCTTTTGTCAAGTATACAAGTCCCCCCAGCGTGGAGCAGGACACCTCGGCCATCGCGGCGGGGTCGGTGCGCGCGCCCTCGGCGCACTGGCGGCAGATCGTCCTCGACTGGATCACCGAACGGGGCGAGTTTGGGGCCACGTGCGATGAGGCGGAACTGTGCTTGCGGAACCTTCGGCACCAAACCTGCGGCCCGCGTATCCGCGAGCTGGTGCAACTCGGCCTGGTCAAGGACAGCGGGCGGCGGCGACCGACCCGGAGCGGGCGGGAAGCCATCGTGTGGATCTTGACTCCCCCGCCAGGCACGCGGTAAACTGAGGGGACGATAGGCTGGCGCTCGTCCTCACAATGCTGGCCTTGGAGGTGCCATCCACAAGTGATGGGTCGCCACCTCCAAGTGCCAGCCGAGGCCAGAGACCCCATGCGACTGGGGGCGGCATGGCCGATCAGGCGCGCTGGTTCAAACTGTGGTGTTCCGCGCCCGCTGATGATGATCTCCAATCCCTCCCCCCTTCCGACCGCTGGGCCTGGGCGGCGCTGGGCTGCTACACGAAGCTCCACGGGACAGCCGGCGTGGTCTCAGTGAGCGAGAGTAACGCGGCCCTGGCGGCCGAGATGGGCGTCACGGTCGCCGATCTCATCAAGTGCATCAAACGGTTGCCGCACATCGCTGTCAAAGAGAGAGAAAACCGTCACGGTACGTTTACCGTGACATGGCATAACTGGACGAAGTATCAGGTAGATAGCACGCAGGCCGAAAGGGCCAGAGCGTCACGGTCTAAGAAGAGAAGAGAAGAGAAGAGAAAAGAAGTAGATTCTAAGACTCAGACCACGGAGGATGTGTCGCTGCTCCAGGAGAACCGGAACTTCCTCACCGAACTGACGGCCAAGCTCGGCGCCAAGATGCGGCCTTAGACCCGTTCCGTCCCCATCCACGTCCACTCCGCATGGTCCGATCCCAGCGTGGCCTGGAGCCGCGCCAGCCCGAGCAGCGTGGCCGAGCCGCTGTCCTCGGCCCGCACCAGGAAGGCGCACGTCGAGCCGAGGAGGTCGCGGAACGTGACCCGATAGGCAGGCGGG
>C687J35021_10003850_pt1 | contig 10185 bp, 10 predicted proteins | sample RifCSPhighO2_12_FD_35021 | JGI IMG/M metagenome (IMG submission 35021)
GGTTTGACTTTGAAAACTAGATTGCCATGGAATAATGTGATCATCTTGTGCCGCTAGAAAATAACTGGGTGTTGTGATCTCTCCCAAATCAAGTGGCGTGCGTTTAAATTTAAGCGCATTCGCTTGTATCAATAAATTATCAAGATACATATTTCTTAAATAATACTGATGTGTTTTTTCTGGTACATTCGTCGAATCTGCGTTCCAATATAGTAAATCAAATGGTTTGGGTGATTGCCCTTTAAGATAATGATTAACAAATGATGCCCAAACTAAATCATTCGCACGTAGGGCATTAAAAATAGATGCTAATATCTTGCCATCTATATATCCCTTTTGATGCATGCGTTTTTCTAATAAACTAATTTGCTTTTCATCCATAAACACACCAAGCTCACCTGGTTCTGAAAAATCAAGCAATGTTGTTAAAAATGTCGCACTCTGAACAAGTTGCGATTTTCCTTTTTTATGAAGATAAGCAAGCATACATCCCAGCAATGTTCCACCAACACAATAACCAACCACATTTATTTTTCTGGTTTTCATTATTGTTCGAATAATTTTCGATGCAGCAAGCGGACCTTCTAACATATAATCAATAAATTTTTTATTTCTATGTCGCGCATCAGGATTCACCCAAGAAATCATAAAAACCACATAGCCTTGATCAACCAACCATTTCACAAATGAATTATCGGGTTGCAAATCAAGAATGTAATATTTATTAACCCAAGGAGGAACCATCAATAAAGGATAACGATAAACTTTTTCAGTTGTCGGTGTATATTGAATTAATTGCATCAAATCATTTTGATAGATTATTTTCCCCGGTGTGCAAGCAATATTTTTACCTAACGTAAATGCAGATAAATCAGTATGATTTAATAAAAAAATATCTTTTCCTTGTTGTAAATCTTCTTGCATTTTTTTNAANCCATTNATGAGATTATATCCATTCGTTTCCACTATCTTAGCCATCACNTCCGGATTGGTATGAATAAAATTACTTGGCGAAATAGAGTTGATGAATTGGCGAGAAAAAAATCGAAATTTTTTAGCAGTTTTTTCATCATGAAACTCTATTGTATGAGATAGGTGATCAACATGNTGTGAAAGCAATAAATAAGATCGACGAATAAAATCAAATATTACATTTCTTTGCCAATAGTCATCTCGAAAGCGCTTGTCGCTTTTTTCTTGCAAAGGGCTATGCTTTGCTAATTCTTGATATAGGTCCGCATAGGGTTGCCAGTCACTTAACTGACTGCCCATTAATTTGTCGGGATGCTCTATCAGATAGTCCACAAGCTCTGACCANGTCTCNATTAAATATTGGCTGGTAAAATGAGCATCTGTCACTGAATCGTCCTTGTTTATCTAAACAAGATTCACGNTAAACGTTAATTCATGCTAAATTATTGCTGCACCAAATGCTATCTTATATTGACCTGGAGTGATGCTATATTCTGATATAAAAATGAATAAATGGTATTAAAATGAACTTAATTTGGCGATTTTTTTGGGTAATGATTTTTTCAAGATTCGCAAAACCAATCACTGGTCTTGCTGAAAGTTTCATCCGTTTTCGGGTGCTACCCACCGATGTGGATTTTCTTCTCCATATGAACAATGGCAGATATTTTTCGCTACTTGATTTAGCTCGCATTGATTTTTGCATTCGCAATCGATCGTTACCTATTTTACGTAAAAATAAAATTTATGCTGTTGCTGCATCAGAAATGATACGATTTAAAAAATCACTCGATTTATTTCAACGCTTTGACATCATGACACGCTTAATTGGTTGGGATAGCAAATTTTTTTATTTTACACATCATTTTAAAAAAAATGGGGAAGTGTATGCTTTATGTCTAGTAAAAGGATGTTTTCTCCATAAAGAAAAAGGCACATTGAATCCGAATGATGTAATAAAGTTAATTGGATATACTGAATCTTCTCCAATCTTGCCTCATTGGGTAAAACATTGGCAGGAAGCAGATCGTGAATTTAATCATGAAACCATGAGAACACCATGACAAACAAATTAGAAAAATCTGACTGTTGGTTAATACTACAAAATAATTGTTTACTTCTAAAAGAAAATTATTCTATACCCTGTTTAACTGCTAGTGAAACAGCCTCTCTAAGCAATCTTTTTCTAAGACGCTATCCACTTGGTTCCTTACATCATTACAATCTTTATTGTGCAGAAATTCCAATTGATTGCTCATTTCCACAAATGATTAGCGCTTTTCCCCTTAAAAAAGCATTGGAACACATGAATAATGAATGGCGCCATTTCCTCATCAAAGCACATGCCATTATTAATTGGGATAAAAATCATCAATATTGTGGCCACTGTGGAAGCAAAACAATTCCAAAAACTTCTATTTTCGAACGTGTTTGTAACAAATGCGCTCTTTCTTTTTTTCCACGAATTTCGCCCTCTATTATTGTACGTATTACAAAAGGTGAAGAAATTTTAATGGCAAGAGGACATCACTTTGCACCAGGTGTCTATGGTTTAATTGCTGGTTTTGTTGAAGTAGGTGAAAATATTGAAGAGGCAATTCACAGAGAAGTCAAAGAAGAAGTAGGCATTGAAATTAATAATCTTCACTATTTTGGATCGCAATCATGGCCTTTTCCTGATTCTCTCATGATTGCATTTACAGCTGATTATAGATCAGGTGAGCTTGTGAGTGATACTAATGAACTAGAAGAAGCTAATTGGTACCATTATCACAAATTACCAGGAGGACCATCAAGCAGCATTAGCATTGCAACACAATTAATTGAAGATTTTATAAAAACTCGGTCGCCCTGAATGTGTCGAAAAGCGCCCGGGTTTTTCTTAATGTTTATATCGCTACCACGAATCCCCTTTGGAAACCCCATCGGATAGGTCTAAAAGCCAAGCTTTCGGGTTTAAATTATAGAAGGATAAAAACCGTGAATAACTACAATAATTGGTGTGAAGAAAAACGTTCTGCTTATTTATACCAAATTATGGCACAATACGAAAAAAATATTTTACATCAAAAATTATTTTCCAAACTCGCACTCGCTGCAGAAAAACAAGCAACGCTATGGGAAAATAAAATAAAAAAACAACATCCTCCAATGACTTTCATTTACCACCCTGATTTGCGCACACGTTTAGTAGCTGGCTTGGTTAAATACTTAGGTACAGAAAACATTCATTTTATATTATCCGCAATGAAGATGAGAGGCATGTCNGTGTTTACTCAAATTCATAGTGAACGCCGCCATACAACATTAAACACAGCTAGCAATTTACGAGCAGCGATATTTGGTATCAATGATGGTCTTGTCTCAAACATGAGCCTTATTCTTGGCATTTCTAGTGCTGGGGTGAGTAGTCACTACATGATATTAACAGGTGTAGCCGGGTTGTTAGCAGGAGCCTGCTCCATGGCTGCTGGTGAATATATTTCAGTTCGCTCCCAGCGCGACATGTTTGAATATCAAATTGCTCTTGAAAAACAAGAACTAGAAGAATATCCAGAAGAAGAAATTGAAGAATTAAATTTAATCTATCAAGCTCGCGGCATACCAATAGATTCGGCTGAAAAATTAGCAACACTCATGGTTAATAATCCTGAAACGGGTTTAAATACTTTAGCTCGAGAAGAACTAGGTATTCATCCGGATGATCTTGTATCACCGATTGGTGCCATGTTGTCTTCATTTGTTGCATTTGCTATCGGTGCACTTGTTCCATTATTACCTTTTTTATTTTATGAATCTGCTTGGAATTTGCTTGCTAGTATCATGGTAACAGCACTTGCTCTTTTTATGACGGGTGCTATCTTGAGTTTATTTATCAATCGTCATCCACTATTACTGGGTTTACGTATGCTTTTTATTGGAGCAATTGCTGGCAGCATCACCTATGTGATTGGTAGATGGATTGGAATGAGATTGATATGAATGAAGTAAGCTATTTGCTCTAGCTTTTCTTCATCTTCTCCACATAAAGCAAATAACAAATATACCCTGCTGCAATACCAACAAGAATATAAATTAAACGCCCTAACCACCCCATACCAAAAAGCATAGACACAAAATTAAAATTGAACAAACCCACCAAACCCCAGTTAATTCCACCAATCAATACAAGAATTAAAGCAGTCCAGCTATACAAATTTAACTCTTTCATAGACAACTCCTTTTGACTATTTTTGATGCATAAGTAGCATATCATAAACTTGCATATAGCGTAAGCTTCCATTTGTTACTCCATCTAGACACTGCTATACTACTCTTGCAATTGATACAGTCTTTTTCAAAATATATTTTTAATAATCAATAGCTTACATCAGCAAGGAGGTATAATGCCGTATCAGGAATTTCACGAAAATTGGAAATTATTTTCCAAACTCATTGATCAACTACCAAAATCTCAAGATGAACAAATTAATGTCTTAATTAACCGCTATATTGAACAAAACGTATCTATTTTAAATGAGATATTTGCAACCAGCATTGATAACCTTAAATTATTGCAAAAAGCTCAATCACCAACAGATATTATTTGCGCACAAGCTAGATTCACAAATGAGATTAATAAAAAACTGGCGCTTTCCGCACAACGGTTTTTAAATGCTTCCCTAGGGCATATTTCAGATTATAATGAGTGGTTAAAAGCCCATTGTGATTTAGCAACTGATTAATATTAAAACTATGTCGTGTTTACATTATAAACAAAACGAGCTGTATATTGAAAACGTCAATTTAAAAAAAATTGCCGAAGAATTTGGAACACCTTGTTATGTTTATTCACATGCTGCTATTCGTAACAATTGGCAAGCATTTGATCAAGCACTTCACTCTTTTTCGCATCGCATTTGTTATGCTGTAAAAGCAAACAGCAATATTGCTATTTTAAATATTCTCGCCAAACTTGGTTCGGGATTTGATATTGTTTCAGTAGGTGAATTGGAACGAGTCATTGCTGCAGGTGGCAATCCACAACAAATCATTTTTTCTGGTGTAGGTAAACGCGAAAACGAAATGGAGAGAGCAGCTGAGTTAGACATCTTTTGTTTTAATGTAGAATCAGAACCCGAATTAGAACGACTCGCTCTGATTGCTACAAAGCATAATAAAATACTCAACATTGCATTACGTATTAATCCGGATGTGAATCCACAAACTCATTCCCATATTACAACAGGAACCAAAGAAAATAAGTTTGGGATTGCAGCAGAGGATGTCATACCTATTTGTCAAGAAATAGCGACCATGCCACAATTAAAATTAATTGGCCTCGCTTGTCATATCGGTTCACAAATTACCGAACTCCATCCCTTTTTATTAGCAATGGATCATCTTATTAGACTATATCAAAAATTAAAACGAATGGGTTTTAATATTCATCATATGAATATTGGCGGTGGATTGGGCATTATCTATGATCATGAACACCCACCAAGTATTACAGACTATGCAACAGCCATCAAAGAAAAATTTAAGCATGACTCACTTGAAATAATTGTGGAACCAGGTCGCAGTATCATCGGCAATGCTGGCGTTTTATTAACACGTGTCGAATATATAAAACAAACCCATCATAAAAATTTTGCTATTGTGGATGCTGGAATGAATGATTTGTTGCGACCTGCGCTTTATAATGCATGGCAAACTATTTTACCAATCATTCAACATCAAGCTGAAACAAAATGCTATGATATTGTTGGCCCTGTGTGTGAATCAGCTGATTTTCTTGGTATCAATCGTGAACTAGCTATAAAAGCACATGATTTGCTTGCTATTGATACAGTTGGTGCATATGGTTTTTGCATGAGTTCGAATTATAATTCCAGATGTCGCGCTGCTGAAATTTTAATTGATGATCATCACATTCATTTAATTCGTCGGCGTGAAACGATCGCTGATTTAATCGGCTTAGAAAAGCTCAAAACTGATGCATAAGGACGCTTATGAAATTGCTCAGGTATGGCGAGGCAGGTAAGGAAAAACCAGCTTGCTTGGATGATGCAGGATGTATGCGTGATTTATCCCATCATATTCCAGATCTTGCTGGTGAAATCTTATCGCCAACTTATCTTGCTGAATTACAAAAAATAAAAATAGAAACTCTGCCTATTATTGAAAATAATTCGCGCATTGGCCCTTGTATTCATCAAGTCGGAAAATTTATTTGTATCGGGCTTAACTACCCAGACCACGCTAAAGAAACAAATGCAGATATTCCTACAGAACCCGTTGTTTTTTTAAAAGCAACTAGCTCCATTTGTGGTCCTTATGATCACACCATCATTCCGCATCATTCAACCCACACTGATTGGGAAGTAGAATTAGGTATTATTATTGGTAAATCAGCTAAACGCGTTTCCATAGAACATGCCTTAGATTATATTGCTGGTTATTGTGTGGTAAACGATGTGACAGAACGTCACTATCAACGACACAATACCACACAATGGGCTAAAGGAAAAAGTTGCGATACATTCGGACCCATTGGTCCATGGTTAGTCACGCCGGATGAAATGACTGATATACATCATTTAGCATTATGGCTAGAAGTGGATGGCAAACGTTATCAAAATGGCAATACACAACATATGATTTTTAAAGTACCTTATTTAATCAGTTATCTAAGCCAGTTTTTTACTCTGTACCCTGGTGATATTATTTCAACTGGTACCCCAGCTGGCATTGGTTGTGCCCAAAAACCAAATGCAATTTTTCTAAAACCAGGACAACAAGTCACATTAGGCATTACTGGGTTAGGTAAACAACAGCATCACATGATAGCAGAGGAAGTTCCGAAAAAATGAATTTTAATTTAAGCCAAGAACAACTAACTATTCGTAATACGGCTCGCGACTTTGCTGAACATGAAATGGCGCCCTTTGCGAGCAAATGGGATGAGGAATATATTTTTCCTATTGAAACATTACGCAAAGCAGCTTCTCTAGGGCTTGCTACTATTTATGTCCGTGGCGATGTGGGTGGTTCGGAATTATCACGGCTAGATAGCGCATTAATATTCGAAGAACTCGCAACCGCTTGTCCATCAACTGCTGCCTATCTTTCTGTTCACAATATGGTTGCCTGGTTGATTGATCAATATGGTCAGGATGATTTGCGAAAATCATGGCTACCTCGATTAGGAACCATGGAAGTTTTAAGTAGTTATTGTTTAACCGAACCAAGCGCTGGTTCGGATGCTGCTTCACTCAAAACAACTGCTGTGCGTAAGGGCGATGATTATGTTTTAAACGGCACAAAAGCATTTATCTCTGGTGGATCCGTGAGTGATTTATATGCCTGTATGGTCCGAACAGGTTATGAAGGGCCAAAAGGTATTACATGTTTACTTGTAGAAAAAAATATGCCAGGTATCAGTTTTGGCAAACAAGAAAAAAAACTGGGTTGGCATAGTCAACCAACTACGATGGTATTTTTTGAAAATTGTCATGTACCTATTCATTATCGAATTGGCCAAGAAGGAGAAGGCTTTAATATTGCATTATCTGCATTAAACGGTGGTCGAGTAAATATCGCTGCTTGTTCATTAGGTGGTGCCAAGCAATGTATTCGATTAGCTCGACACTATATGCAAGAACGAATGCAATTTAAAAAAAAACTTGCTGAATTTGAAGCTTTGCAATTTAAATTGGCAGATATGTTAACCGAATTTGAAGCTGCTCGTTTAATGACATATCATGCAGCATCAGCACTTGATCACCACCATGCAGAAGCCATTCGATATTGCGCCATGGCAAAACGTCTAGCAACTGATCTATGTTTTGAAATTTGCAATCAAGCGTTACAATTATACGGTGGTTATGGATACATGCAGGATTACCCCATCGAACGCTACGTACGTGATCTTCGCGTTCACCAAATCCTTGAAGGTACAAATGAAATTATGCGTTTGATTATCGCAAGACAAACTTTTCGAAATGAATTTGAGTTATAATGGAATAGTATAGTCGGAAAATGGCTATTCATCCTCTCTTCAAACACATGGAGAATGCTCATGCACCTTCAAAATAAAGTCGCAATTATTACCGGATCAGCAAGTGGCATTGGCAAAGAAATTGCTGAAGTCTTTGCTAAAGAAGGTGCAAAGATTGTCATTGCTGATTTAAATGCAAATGAAGCTGATGCAACTGCTAAAGAAATAATTGCTAAAGGCGGTCAAGCACTCGGCGTGAAAATGGATGTAACAAATGAAGCCGAAGTCGATCAGGGTGTCGCGCAAGCGATTAAAACATTTGGTGGAGTCGACATTTTAGTAAGCAATGCAGGTATTCAACATATCGACCCCATTGATAAATTGGCTTTAGCTGATTGGAAAAAATTATTGGCTATCCATCTAGATGGTGCTTTCCTCACCACACGCGCTTGTTTACGCAATATGTATGCACGCAATCAAGGCGGCTGTATCATTTATATGGGTTCGGTTCATTCCAAAGAAGCTTCTCCTTTAAAAGCGCCTTATGTTACTGCCAAACATGGCTTAATTGGTTTATGCAAAGTTGTCGCAAAAGAAGGTGCTGCACACAAAGTACGTGCAAATGTTATTTGTCCTGGTTATGTACGAACACCACTTGTTGATAAACAAATTCCCGAACAAGCCAAAGAGTTAGGGATGAGTGAACAAGATGTCATTAAAAAAGTTATGTTAAAAGAAACAATTGATGGCGAATTCACCACAACCATGGATGTCGCTCAAGTTGCTTTATTTTTTGCATCGTTTGATTCCAACGCTTTATCAGGGCAATCTTTAATCGTGAGTCATGGTTGGTTTATGCAATAAAAACTCTTTATAAGGAGCAGTCGTGACCAAAGACCCTGCTACTGCTTTTGATCGCATTGTTTATTTATTTCAAGGCGGTGGCGCCTTAGGTGCTTACCAGGCAGGTGTATTTAAATGCTTACACGAACATGGCTACACACCCAATTGGCTAATTGCAACATCGATCGGCTCTATTAATAGTGCAATCATTGTTGGTAACTCGCCTGAACAACGTGTGAATAAACTCGAAGAATTTTGGCATAGCATTGCAACAAAAATACCTCCTGCGCCTGATACTGTTAATAATATTTATATGGAGCGTTGGCAACATTTTTTAAGTGCATTTATTACCGAAACAATAGGCCAACCTGGTTTTTTTAAACCACGATGGTGGAATCCTTGGTGGAGCACTGAAAGTACAGTAGACAAATTAAGTTATTATGATACAAGTGAATTGCGCGATACATTAATGCGTTTCATTGATTTTGATCGCATCAACGAGAAAAAAATTCGCCTGAGTATGGGAGCCGTGCGGGTTGCAACAGGTAAATTAGTTTATTTTGACAATACCAAACATATCATTACACCTGAACATATCATGGCAAGTGCTGCACTTCCTCCTGGATTTCCTGCTATTTCTGTTGATGGTGGCATGTATTGGGATGGCGGCGTGCATTCCAATACACAAATTAATTTACTAGGAACAGACGATCAACCCATTCGTACCTTATGTTTTATGGTGCACTTATTTAATTCATTTGGCCATCGGCCAGCTGCCATGGATGATGTATTAAAGCGACAAAAAGATATCAGTTATTCTAGCCATCATTTATTATTCATTAAAGCATATGAAAAATTACATAATTTAAAACATGCTATTCGCATTTTAAGTGAACATTTGCCTGAAGAAAAAAAACAAGATCCACGATTACAAAAATTAATTAATTTGGGCCAATGCGGTGTGATTCAACTCGCTCGTTTTCATTATCAAGGCAAACTATCTGATTTATCCACCAAAGATTTTGATTTTTCTTTACCCTCCATTATGGATCATATGCAATGTGGATATGTGGATGTCGCTAAAACATTAAAAAATCCACCTTGGGCTAAACCACAGCATGGTGATAGCGGTATTGTGATTCATGAATTATCAGATGAACCCATTAATGACGATGATCCGTTTGTTTAGTTAGCTTCGAATCTGGATAATGTAGAACCATCTGTCGTTCAGTAGGAATCGCAGTAAGATAAACAACTTTGCCTGGTCTGCATGAAAATAATTAATCGTTTTTTATGGCTCTAATTCTAGTGATTCCTTAAGTAGTGCACGATAAAAATCTCGACGCTCAATACGATCAAGCTCGATAACTCTTCTTACAAAAAAAGCG
>C687J35021_10003857_pt1 | contig 10172 bp, 14 predicted proteins | sample RifCSPhighO2_12_FD_35021 | JGI IMG/M metagenome (IMG submission 35021)
GATTTTCCTCCGTTTAGGGATATATTTGGTCCTAATGCTATATACAGAAAGTATTCCTCAGCTATTGATGTATTAAACGGTCAAGACGGTAATACTAATACTAAATATGGTCCAAATAATGCCTCAGATGAAGAGAGAAAATCTCATGAAAAAAAATATCATATTGATACAGCTGGTCAGATAGCTTCTAAATTAAGAAGTTATAAAGATCTTGCTTTGTCAATTTTTCTTAGAAAGTATAGGAATTTAGACTACATTTTTAAAAATGAATTTGAGCCTTTATTATATGAAAAGGATTGATCTTGTTCCAAAAAATTGTAGTAGATGTGGTAATGATTTAATGACTGGTTCTACTATTCTACATTTACCTTATGGTAAAACGTATATTGTTTTTTGTGGAGTTTGTCATATAGGACTAGGTTTACCTACTCAACTTCACGGACAAAAAACTCCCACTAATGAAGAATGGAAAAAGTTTTGGGAAGAAGAAATAAAATAATATGGAAAATTCATGTGTTTTAGGCTACGGGATGGTTGGTCGGGCTACTGCTCAAGTATTTGGTATAAAAAAGATCTTTACTAGAAAACAGGAGGAATCAACCATTACCTTAGAAGAGGCTGCTAAATGTAGATTTGTTTTTATATGTTTACCAACGCCAATTTATAAGGAAGGGGAATACTTTTTAGAAGATATTAGGAATATAATTAAACAAATAGAAGGTTATGGCGGTGGATCAATTTATGTCTTAAGATCAACTGTTTTTCCTGGATTTGCTGTAGCTTTGCAGAAAGAGTTAGGAATTAATAGGATAATCTCAAATCCAGAATTTTTAAGTGAGGCGACAGCTTTGCAGGATGCTAAAAATCCTCCCTTTGTATTAATCGGAGGACTAGAAGGAGTATTTAGAAATGAAGTTAAAGCTTTTTATGAAGCAAGATTAAAAGGGTCTCCAGTTATTTTGACTGATAATACAACTGCTGAAATGGCTAAATTGGCAATGAACGCATATTTTGCAACTAAGGTTATATTTGCTAATCAACTTTACGATTCATGTCGACAGCTTGGGGTAAATTATGAAACAGTTAAAAAAGCCCTAGAATCACATCCATATGGTCCAAAAAATCATTTTACCATTTGGTATAAAGGAAAAAGAGGAGTAAATGGTTCTTGTTTACCAAAAGATATGAAGGCTTTTGCTCATTACTCTAATTCTGATTTAATAAAGAAGATGATTGAACTTAATGAAAATTATATCTATATAAAAGATGAAAATTAATTTTAAACCAAGAGGAGGATTAGCATTGGTAGAACGAATTAAACAGGAAGAAATTACATCTGGAATTATTGTACCTGATAATGATGGTTTTATATTAAGAAAATTTAAAATTATAAACGTTGGTCCAGAAGTACTTGATTTAAAAGAAGGGGATACGGTTCTAGCTGAAGATGCTTTACAGCTTATTACTAAAGCTAGTAAAGATCTTGGTTTATTACATCAGAAATACATTCATTTAATCTATGGAAAATAAAGTTGATTTGACAATTTGTCAGGATTGCAAGATCAATCCAGCGGTTTATGGAGATGGATTAACATGGTCGAGATGTTCTAAATGTCAATTAAAACTTGTTAAAGAAGAACCAAAATCTATGGAACAGCCTAAAAGTGAAGGATTTAAACATGAAATTAAAGAAGGTTTGACTTCTATAATAATTCCAGTATACATGAATAGTTATACGCTTTTTCATTATACCGGTAATTGTATAGGTTCAGTAAGAGAACATACGGATATTGAAGATACTCCGTATGAGATTGTCATAATTGATAACGGATCTCCAATTCAGCCTCCCAGTTTGAATTCTTATTATGCTAATAGAATTATTAAAAATACTAATAATTTAGGAGTTACTAAAGCTTGGAATCAGGGTATTAGAATAAGTCAAGGAGAATATATTGTTCTTCTAAATAATGATGTTCAGGTTTTCGAGTATTGGTTAAAGGATCTTAAAGAATACATAAATGGATCCGGAAGTCCATTAGGTGGATATGATTTGGTAATGGCTCACCCTATGTATTCTTTGACTGAACCATTTGCTCGCGCGGTTGAATCTAGGAAGATTCAATTAGGATTAAAAAAATTAGATTCCTTGGAAAAAGATTTCTCTTGTGTAATGTTTAAAAGATCTTTAATAGATGAAATTGGTTTATTTGATGAAAGATTTTTTAGTTATTGTTCTGATTCAGATTTCTTTAAGAGAATGGAAGAAGCAGGAAAAAAGTGGAAAATGGTAGATAGGGTTGCAACTTCTCATATTTCTGATGCAACTGGTTTTTCTATTCCTGAAACAGGGGAGATTATGAATAAAGATAAGGCTGCTTTTAAAGACAAATGGGAGGGAAAAAAAGTTATAAATAAGGTTGTCGGAAATTTAATAAGGACTAAATATACAGGAGATGCTATATTTTTTGTTAAGGATAATAAGTATCATCATATTAAAAATCCAGAAACTTTAAAGGCTTTAGGATTTAATTTTGGAGATGAGAAAACTGTTGATTTAAAAATCAAATACGAAGACAAGGGTGAAAGAATCGATATGGCTAACTATAAGAACTATGTATAAATTTTCTGTAATTACTCCAGTTCATCTCTGGAATCAAGACAGAGTTGATAAATTTCTTCATTGTATAGAGATTATGAAGCGACAAACATTTAAGGATTTTGAATGGATTGTAGTTGATGATGGATCTACGATTCCTTTTAAATGGGATATTCTAAATATGGTTGGTAAAAATGTTAATTTAATAAAAAAACAGCATGAGGAAAGGGTGATTGCTTATAATAGAGTTTTTAAAGAAACTAAGGGCGAATGGTTTTCTCTACTTGACTCTGATGATCTTTATTTTAATAGAACTCTTGAGATATTTAACGACGTTATAAAGGAATATCCTACTTATAAAATGTTTAATTTTGGTTGTGTTTATAATCATAAAGATGGTAAAAGATCAATTCGTGATCCTTTTGAACCTGTAAAAAAAGAAATTGGGCACGAGGAATTTGGAGGAGGAAAAATAGTCAATGGTACTTTTATTTGGCATAAATCAGTTTATGAAGATTTAGGAGGATTTCCACTGGATAAAATAGAGAATATTGATTGTACTCCAATAAACTACGGTGGGTTAAGAAGTTTGTCGATGGCTACCCCATATGATTTTGCAGCAGCAGCTCAGATGGAATTTCCTGAAATTAGAAAATATTTTATGGTTGATCATGTAAATGAACCAAAAAAGATTATAAAAGAATTAGGTAATCCGTGGGGACAGGATTATTACCTTTTTTATAAGTATACTAGAAAATATCATTCTTTACCAATTAAAAAATATGTATATATAGTAAATCTAAAATGATAGACATATTTATAACAACTTATCTTAGAAAAGCATTTACGCAGGAATGTGTTAATTATATTGCTGGAAGAACAAAATCTTCTTATAGATTGAATATTGTAGACAATGGGGGAAATGAATGGGCTGATGGACATTCATTGGTTCATAGGTATTTTCCTCTTTATAAAGCTGTTGGAAATGCTGGAATTCACTATGCTTGGAATACTGCTCTGTCTTTAGCAGAAGGTAAATATTTTATTACATCCGATCCTGATCTTTTAGTTCCTGAGCTTGAACCAGATTGGTTATCTCAAATGATTAAATTTATGGAGGAAAGACCCAATTATGGAGCAATTTCTATGTGTCCTCATATTTTTATAGGAGCAGCAGGGATCGATCCTAATGATCCTGAAGATGTAAAAGATCGAAACATGTGCGGTTCAGTATTTAGAATTATGAGAACTGATTTTATAAAAGAAGTTGGAGGATGGGATTTTAAGATTGAAGCTGGTCGAAATCATGAAGAAAGAACAATTTGTTCACGACTTCATTCTAAAGGTTATAAAACTGGTATAGCTTCACGAGTTAGAGCTTATCATATGTTTGGTAAGAATTGGGGATATCCAGAAGATTTTACACCAGAGATGCAGAAGCATAATCCAGCTTTAAAAGATTACGTTTTACAATTTGATAATCGTGATGCCTACGATCCAAAAACTTGGCTTCCAAAATGAAAATATTATTAACTGGTGGATTAGGATTTATAGGATCTAATTTTATAGAAAGACTATCAGGTGGACACGAAGTCTTTGTTTATGATATAAAAAGTGGAAAAGATATTTTTGATAATGTAATAGAAAGCTATGTTGAAAGGTCTGATATTGTTATTCATTTGGCTGCTTTGACTAATGTTTTAAATTCATTTGAATTTTCTAATGTTTTTTTTAGAACTAATGTTTTAGGAACTGCTAGAATAGTTGATTTATGTATTGAACATAAAAAAAAGCTTATTTTTCCATCAACCGGAGCAGTTCATATTCCTGAATCTTCTCCTTATGCCAAGCAAAAATTATTAGCTGAAAGAATAGTGCAAGAAGCTATGAATTATATCCCTGCTGTTGTTCTTCGTTTATTTAATGTTTTCGGGCCTGGAATGAGTGAGGATTCTGGATCAATTATGTATAGGTTTTTACATGACGATAAAATTGAAGTATATGGTAATAAAAAACAAGCTAGAGATTTTATTCATGTTTATGATGTAGTCTCAATTATTCAAGAAGCTATGAAGTCAAAATGGGACGGTAAAACAGTCGAAGTTGGTACAGGAAAAACTCATTCGATAGCTGCTATTGCTTCTCTTTTTGCAGAATATAGGAAAAGAAAAGTTTATTATAAACCTTCTAAAAAAGAGGTCAAATGGGCTATTGCCGATACTACTTTGCTTGATAGACTTTATAAAAAGAAACTTTATACAAATTTACCAGAAAATATAAAAGAACTATGTCAAGAGTATCAATAATTGTAACTTGTTTTAATAATACACATACAGCAGCTCATATGAGTATGCTTTGCTTAGATCATATTAGAAAGTTTACTGATCCTCTTTATGAACTTATTGTTATGGATCCTGCTCCAAAGTTTCCAATACGGGATGACTATAAAACTTTAAATCTACATGGTAAAGATAGTTATTGGTTTCAGTTACCAGAAGATCCAGGATACACAGCTTGCATGAATAAAGGAGCATCTATGGCTGGAGGAGAGGTTTTAGTTTTTATGCAGAATGATGTATTTGTGAGGGAAGGATGGTTAAAGGACTTATTATGGTATATTGAAAATGGGTATGACGCAGTATTTCCAGATCAGGTTCCAAGAACTAGGGAGTACATTTTAGAAACTTATAAAAGAGGTTATAACCATCCAGAGTCAAAAAAAGGTGGACGTGATGCAGGACTTATTATGATAAAAAAGAGTGTTTTTGAAAAAATGGGTAGATGGAATGAAAAACTTGGATTATTAGCTGAGAGAGATTTTTTTGAGAGATTGGCTAATTTTAATTGGACAGATACAAATAAAGTTTTAATCACCCATATTATGGCGGCTACTAATCTTGATCGTTTAGATACTGATCCTGATGAATATAATTTACGCATGAAAAAAGATGCGGATCTTTTAAATAAATGAAAAATGCGCGCACATATTGGGACACTTTTACGACTTCGTATCAGATGGGATTACAAAAACATAGAGGTTATTTACTTGATCTTTTGCGAGATAAAGGAGTAAAAAGTATTTTGGATGTTGGTTGTGGAACTGGTCCGATTTATGAGCTTATAACTAAAGGGCCAGCAAATGTAGAATGGAATTTTAAGTATAAAGGAACTGATTATTCTGAGGGTATGATTGAAGTTTGTAAGAGAGAATTTCCAGAAGGAGATTGGGAAGTTGAAGATGCAAGACATCTAAATGAAGAAAGTGATTCATGGGATTGTGTACTGTTGATGCATTCGTTAGATCACTTAGATAATTATAAAGCAGCTATAGCTGAAGCTACAAGAGTTTCTAAAAAGTATATTTGTATTGTTTTATGGAGGCCGTTTAGTTATACGGATAATCTAAATCCTAGAAATATGATGGGTAAAAAAGAAGGAGAACAGCCTTGGGAGGATACTTATCTTCATGAGTATAGTAAAAAGGATTTGGAAGATTGTTTTAAAACTAATGATTTGATTATTGAACATGAAGCTTTTGGGGAAACTATAAATTCTGGTAATAGTAGTTACAATTATTTATTTTTGCTTAAAAAAAATGGAAGTAACTCTGGCTGACTGGAAACCAACAAAAAGACAGATTAGATTAGTAAACGAAGTGATCAAATCTGGCCGTCTTACTTATGGTAAATATCACCGAGAATTGGAGAGTAAGTTTGCTAAAAAACATAATTTTAAATATTGTATTTTTACTAATTCTGGAACTTCAGCTTTACAGGTTGCCTGGCATTATTTAAAAGAGATTAATAAATGGCCGGATGGATCAGAGGTAATCGTCCCATCTGTAACTTTTGTTGCTACTTTAAATGTTCTTATTCAGAATAAACTGAGGCCGATTTTGGTCGATGTTGATATAAATACTTTTAATATTGATCCTGATTTAATTGAGGATAAGATAACTAAAAGAACAGTAGCCATTTGTCCGGTTGATTTATTAGGTTTACCTTGTGATATAAAATCTATTAAAAAGTGGAATCAGAATTTAGGTTTAAAAATAGTTGAAGATTCTTGTGAAACAATGTTTGTAAATCACTATGGTAATAAGCCAGTTGGATCACAGGCTGATATTGCGGTTTATTCTTCTTATTTGGCTCATATAATATCAACAGGAGTTGGAGGATTTTTATGCACTAATAATAAGAAATGGGCTGATGATATGAGAAGTATGATTTGGCATGGAAGGGATAATTATTATTTAAGCATTGATGATAATGCAAAGAATAAAAAGAAACTTTTAGAAACTAGATTTAAATTTAATAGGGCTGGTTATAGTTATAGATTAACTGAGTTGGAGGCTGTTTTAGGAGTAGATGAGATAGATCGAAGTAATGAGATTATTAGTGAAAGAAGAGCAAATGCTNGGGTACTATTAACTCTTTTAAATCCTTTTAAAGATATGGTTAAGCTCCCTGAATTTGTAGGAAATAATGCTTGGATGTTTTTTCCCATTATGTGTAAAGAAGGCGTAAATAGAAATAACCTATGTTTATTTTTAGAAAGAAAAGGAATTCAAACTAGATATATTATGCCTTTAACTTATCAACCCGTTTATAAGGGAATGTGGGTTGAAGATAATTATCCTCGTGCAAAATCAATTAATGAACATGGATTTTTAATAGGTGTTCATCACTTTTTAAAAGTAAGTCAATTAAAGTATATTGCAAGTTGTTTTAAAGAATATTTCAAATGATAGATCAAAAGGATATAACAATAATAATTCCGCATTTAGGTGAAACTAAAGAACAGGAATATTCTTTTGATGAATGTTATGCTTCACTTCGTGAGTCAACTCCTGAGATTAAAATTGTAGTTGCTAAAAATGGTGGAGCTTGTCCGCATCCGCGAGATGTAAGAGTTGTTAGTCAGGGTCAGTGTAAAGCTACAAATGCAGCGGTAGCTATAACAAATACTCCTTGGATTATGATTTCAAATGACGATATGATTTTTCCTCCTGGATGGTTTGAAAAATTAACTTCTCTAATAAGAGATGAAGTATGTATCTCTCCACAATTAGTAGAACCTAGATCTGGAGCACCGACTTTTATTACTCATTTTTGTGGTGGAGCTGGTGGGGATTTTGATAAGCAAAAATTTATTGATTTTGCAGCAAATCATTCAGATCATAGGATAAGAACTGGATTTAATCTTCCTTTTCTTATGAAGCGTGAACTTTGGGATTTAGTTGGAGGATATGATATAGATTATGATCCATGGGGATCTAATTCTGATTCTGATTTAGAATACAAAATTAGGCTTACAGGAACTCAACCTTATCAAAATACTAATTGTCTTGTGTACCATTTTTCCCAAACTTCAGGTACTTTTGAGCCTAGAAATCAAGGAGCATGGCAAAAGAATTGGCAGTATTTTATAGATAAATGGGGATTTCCTCGTACTGATAATGGTATTTGGGAAGCTAATTTTGGAATACCACAACCGCCAGTTAGAAAGTTTGTCCCATGGTGGGCAGGATTTTATGGTAAATCTTAATGAATTAGATAAACAGGCTCCTTTAGGAGCATTTAGTACGCTTGATGCTGAGGTTTTGGTTCCAGAAGTACAGAAATTACAACCAAAACAGATCTATCTTGAGATTGGAGTGGATAAGGGTAAATCTTTATTTATCGCAAGGCAAGCTGCAAAAGAAGGGGTCGTAGTCTATGGAATTGATGTTAAGGAAGATCCAAAAATACCAGGAACAAAGTTTTTTCAAGCAGATAGCAGATCCTTTTCCAGAACTTGGAATGAGGGTATAGATGTTTTATTTATAGATGGAGATCATAGCTATATTGGTTGTAGGGCAGATATTGAACTATGGTATCCATTTATGGCAAATAATGGGGTTATGTTGTTTCATGATGGAGATACTTCTTCTCCAGGTGTTGTTTGGGCTGTTGCTGAATTTGTAGATACTCATAGAGGATTAGTTAAAGAATGGATAATTCATAAAAGGACAGATAAAAATACAAGTATGATGACTGTAAAACTTTAATGAAGAAAAAAGAATCAGCTCAAATATTTTATTGTAAGAATTGTAAAAAACCATTTAAAGCTTGGGTTTCATCTAAACGGGTTTTTTGTAGTAGAAAATGTCAAATAGATGAATTTAGTCCTGCTTATAAAAATGGAAGAATGGTAGATAGTTATGGTTATATCATGGTTTATAAACCAACTCATCCTAATGCTCGATCTGATGGATATATTTTTGAGCATAGACTAGTTATGTCAGATTATCTTAAAAAACCATTAAAAAGAGAAGAACATATACATCATATTAATGAAAACAGAATCGATAATAGAATAGAAAATTTAAAAGTTGTTACTTTAGGTGAACATAATGCTTTTCATCGAATAGGAACGACTAGAAGCGAAGAAACAAAAAGAAAAATTAGTGAGAGTCTAAAAAGGAGATTTACTAGATTATGAAAATGGATATTCCAGATCTTGATAAACATATAGCGAAATACATACAGGGAGGATTTGGACAAGCTGATATGACTGTAATGAAGGAAGAAGCTGAAAAGTTGAAGCCTGGAGGTGTGTACGTTGAAATAGGAGTTGATGAAGGTCGATCCGCTAGGGTATTTCATGAGTATGCCCCAGATGGGGTTTATGGATTATTCATTGATATTCATGATCATGGTCCAGTTCCAAATGTAACTATTTCAAGAGCTACTTTTATGGAACAGGAAGGAATGGTAGGGCTTGGTAAGAAGAAGTTTTATATTCATGGAGATGCTGATCAGGTTGCAGACATGATGAAAATAATTGCAAAATATGAATCTATTCCATTTATTAATTTATTATTTATTGACGGTCATCACGATTATGATTCAGTTAAAAATAACACACTTCAATGGGAGAATTTTGTAAAAATGGGTGGAGTAATTCTTTTCCATGACTACGATCATCTTGAAACTAAAAGATGGTTAGATGAACATTATGGAGATAATAAGGAAGTTTTACACAATAAAATTGTGAGGGTAATAAAATGAAAATCAATTTCGTTGGGCTTTTTAACCAACCAGGCTACGTTGGTGAGGTATCTGATGAAACTCATATTGCGCGTGAGTTGGAGTCTTTAGGCCATTCTGTACGAAAACTTCCAAGGGATGAATGGAGAGAATATGTTATTGAAAAATTTCCTGTTGGGAAATATAAGAATATTCCAGAAGATCTGAAAGCTGATATTAACTTAATTGCTAAATGGCATCATTTTTATGATGGGGATTTTATTGATGCTTTAAGGGAAAAAAGTGGTGGACCAGTCTTCTATTGGGTGTGGGATTTTATGGACAATGAAGGTTTTCCTGAATGGCATGTAAAAATGACAAGAGCTGCTGATTTATATTTATCCGGTGAAGAAGGTATAAAAGTTAAATATAAAGCGATTGGTGTAAAACATTATTATTTTCAGATGGACGTTTGTGATGGTAAAATTCCAGTTTATTATAATCTTAAAAAAGTACATGATGTTATTTTTACAGGAAGTTGTATAGGGCAAGGTAATCGTAAAGAA
>C687J35021_10003858_pt1 | contig 10171 bp, 23 predicted proteins | sample RifCSPhighO2_12_FD_35021 | JGI IMG/M metagenome (IMG submission 35021)
TCATAGGCTCTATAGGCTCTATAGGCTCTATAGGCTTCATAGGCTTCATAGAGAGCATAGATACACACAAAAAGAAAAGCAGAAGTAAGAATTGCAATTATTATTTTATCGAACCTAGTCATGTTTATATTATGACAATTTATTTAACAACTGTATATATCCAATTAGGGTGCTCGTGTATAAAAATAGCCTCAATTAGTTTTTTTATTAACTTATAATCCCTAGTCTCAAAGCCCTTCACTTCCAATAACTCTTTTAACCCATCGTTATGATGGATCAAAAAATCCACCTTAGTTGTGCAGATATGATAACCATTAACTTCTAACTTAATCGGATATTGTCTTTCCCATTCCTTAATGTCCTTAGCTCTCTTCCTTAGATCAAGCTCTTGTGCCTGCATTGCTTCTCTCTTGCTGTGATAAACATGCTCTCCATAAACATGTTTCTTCGCTCCATACTTACTCCCTCTAGACTGATAGTACACGCCCTAATTATTGACGATTTTATTTATACTGGCGAATTCCTTATTGCTCGCTGACATTCTGAGCTTTTATCTCCTCTACGATTTTATCATTAACTTTTAAAACGATATCGAACATAGTTATTCTCCTACTGTTTTAGTAAATGCTTGTGGATATGGGGTAAAGTGATGAGGATATTTCTCTTTGTGTTCCACAATCTTTTCATCCATTAAAGTCTTTACTCGTTTATCCATTTCTGGTGTGTCTATCCTGATATATGGATTGTATCCGCAGAATACACAAAAGAATTCGTAATAAGCTCCTGATTTCATATTTCTGCAAAGAAACCATCAATATCTTTTCCTTCAGCAAGCCACTCTAGGAAATGCCTCCAAGTATAAAGCCATAAACTAACCATCCTTGCGCCTCGACCACTCATGCGACACTCGCAATCTAACCTTGTAGTTCCGCAGTCTTCGCAGACTATACCCCATGGAATCGTTTTGTTCTTGTTATTTTCTTCTGTAAAAGCTTTCCAAAAATCGGGGTCACAAAATATCTCAAATATACAATAACTCGTAGAAGTTCCGTATCCGTGTTTTTCATGGACTGGACTACTATATCCCATTGGGAATTTATAACCCCCGTCCCTCGCCATTATAATTGCTCTTTCCTTGTAGTTCATTTTATTGTTTCCCCCAATTTACCGGCCGGAAAGAAAGACTTATCAAATACATCTTCCTCTTTCAAATTCGACCATTGACTGCCAAATATCTCCTCTACCCACCCTCTCGCTGTTTTATAGTTCGGGGCTTCTACTTCCACCCAGCCATTTCGCCAAGGATATTTTTGACCGAATGTTAAATAGTATTTATTCATTTAGGTATTTAATTAAACTTTCCAATGCTTCGTTATGCGACTTCATACACAAAGCGTTTACATCATCAATTAAGTGACTTGTCGGTTGATGTTTCTTTAAGAACTCATCACCCAATTCATGGTATTTCCATATTTCTCCCTTTATTTTCTCCGCAATTTCTTTCTTAGTATTCCTTACTAAGATATTCTCATACTCAAGTCTTTTTTCTATTTGGCTATCCATGTGTATTTCGCTAAAGTTGTGGCTCATACTGTTTGGTATCCGTTATTACCGACTACCTTGGGATTACCGAATAAGTCATCATAAATCCTATAAAACTTTTCATCATTTTCCTTTATAAGGAATTGTCCGTTTTGAAATACAATCTCACCCTGTTTTGTTTCCGTGTCTCCTATCGGTAAAAATTCCATTTTATCACCCTCGTAAATCGGTGTGCCGTTAATATCGTTCTGTCCCGTAAATTCTCCTAACGTAGTTCTCATAAGGACGGGGCCGGAACCATTTCCTTGTTAGTGTATTCCATTAAAATTGATTAACGTCTATTTCTGTCCCCTTCTTTGTGGATAAAATATCCAGTATCTCATCTAGCTTGCTCTCGATAGCCTCCAATTGGGCATTCCTTGCGTCAAAACCAGTGCTAGATTCCTTCGGCACTCGAAAGTTGGTGTATTTATCATCCTTGCTTTTTTCTAAGAACACAGTGTGTTCCTCGCCGACATTCCAATTAAGGTGAGGATCACCTGCGTTTGCAAAACCAGATATTTTATTTCCTCCGAGCGATGTCTTTTCTGCGGTTTCTATCATGACCATTGCGTAGGGACGCTGACTCTTCGCTGAAATATAAGGCACGCCAGCACTATTTGACCAAGATGATTTATATGATTTTATTTTTATTTTTTCCATGTTAATAAATTGATTCTTTCTTTTCTTCTGCCAACTCTCTTAAAAAGTATTTAATTGCTCTAATCATTTCAAGAACTGAAAACTTGTACCCCACCGCTTCCTGCCATGACTTCCACTCGACTGTGCTTTCTCCGAAGATTCTAGCTTTGGCGGCTGTTTCATGTTCTTTTAGAAGCTCTTGCCTCTTTTGATTATAGATAAAATTTCTTTCCAGTACTTCAACGTTCAGTGCCGCTAAGAGAGAGGATAATTCTGTTAGGATTTCTGATCCTCTCTTGGGGCCAAGTTCAGATATTTTTCTCACTTCATCAGAGAGAGATTGTATGCCTTCCCTAAGATTCATCTTCCCCAAAATCTAAAGCGTTTTCTTTCTTTTCAGCTTTGATACTTTTTGCGTTTTTTAGATCGTCCTGTTCTTTGAGATAAGTTGCCACGTCTCTTAAAACTTCTTTTTTGCAGAAGTCAAAAAGCCTTCTTGATGTTTCCTCTGACTCACTCACTAAGCACTCTTCTTTTTGCGAGCAGAAGAAATCACGAGACTCGAAGTTTCCGACATTCAACTTATACGAGAAGCTACGAGCTATTTCTGTTGTCGCTCCTTTCTTCATTATTTCAGCCAGCTTTTTCACATTATCTTCTATCTCCTTCTCTTCTTTTGTCGTGTTTTTATTTTCCATGATGATTGTGATGATCGTTTATTATTGCCTCAACTTTGTGGATCTCTGCATCTATCTCGTCCATTGAATCGCCAGAGACCTTACCCAGCACTTCGCCTGTATCTTTGTCTTTGATAGTTAATTCTAGTATTAGGTTTCTCATATTAGATTCTGCTTAATTCATCTTCTACTGCTTTTTTTAAACTCACCTCTAGCTCAACTACGCCTTTAATAATCTCGGTTAATTTTTGTACTTGTTCTTTGTGGACTCTTATTTCTTGGAATAAAATGTCAACTATTTTTTCTGTGTTCATGTTTATTTAATTAGTTCTTTGATTTTCTTTAATTCATTTATCGCTTCTTCTGTTAGTTTCATTAATACTTCTATCTTCTCATTCAGAGACTTAATAAATATTTCTGCATATTCAATTATTTCGTTACTGTCTTTTTCTGATAACCATGAGTCAAAAGAATCCTCAAAATCATCTTTTATCCCGTGGTAATCCGCTATAAATACCTGCTTTAAATAGTCTTCAAGTGTTTTCATGTTTATTTTATTTCTCTACCTGTAAAATCTACTTGTTCACTCAATATCATCTGCTCATACATCCTCTCTTCGTCTGCTCTCTGTTGTTCTTGGTTTGTATGATCCACTTCTAGCTCGTATTCCATGTTTTTTAAATCGCTAAGACTATTAATAATTCTATCGCTAGTAGAGCGACTAACTCTATAAACAACTTAACTCTGTCTTTCTTTTCTTTCTCGCTCCAATCAGGCGAGTAAACCTTCATGCGTTCGTTATTCATATTTTATTTGTAACCTTTTACGACCTTGTATGCTTTGATTATATACCAACCGCTTTATCCTTGTCAATACCTGCTTGTTTCCTCAATTCTTTGCGTTTATCCACACCCATTTTAGATATTTTCTTATAGTGTTCCGCTCCGTACTTTTCTTTGGTTTTTGTGCCTCCACGCTTTCCTAATTCTTTCGCTATAATACTAAATTCATTTGCCATAATCTGTATTATATCTATAACCTACCGCCATGTCAAGGCTTTATGCCTTCCGCTTCACGTCTGATCTGTTCCAATATCTGCGATAAGATGAGAGCCTTATCTACTTCTCCTTTCAGAATCAAGTTATTTGCATAGAGCGAGGCCATTTTACTCATGCTATCGCTTTGTTTTTTACCATCAAAGAGACAACTAAATATCTCCTCTGGCGGAATCTTTATTTTTTCTGCCACATGTAAAAGTAAGGTTACGGCTCCAATTGTGATAAGTTCGTTTTGTTGTATGGTCATTCTATTTTTATTAATTCTCCTGTTTCGTTTCTTTTAAATTTCTCCGAGATTATTTTATTTTTCTTAACATAATCCTTGTAAAGTAATTCTTTCTCCGGCTTTTCTTTTAAAGAGGGCTTTGTAAATTCTTTCTGTCTTTTTAATTGTCTCTCTTTCACCTTTGCAGGGTCATCTCCCTTACCTTTCTTGTTTCTTAGTTGAGGCACTTTATCCGGATTCCTCAAGTGATACAAAATTGTACTCCGATCTAAATTAAACATCTTTGCAATTTTATTGGCAGAAACATTCTCTTCAAGATTCAAGCGGATTATTTCTAACTTTTGTGCTTTGGTAATCATTCTTATCTAATCAAACAAAGTTTGTGGATTAATTTCTTCCTCTGGAATTTCTCTGTCCCCAATAGATTTTGCGTACGCCCTTTTATTTCGTAATTCCCAATAGGCATTTAATTTTTGCCTAAACTCGTCATATTTTTCAGTCACACACCTTCCGCCTGTATAATTTTCTTTAACCTCTTGACAAACCCGAAGAGCCCAAAAAGATGGCCGGTGGCCAATTATTTTGTTGTCTATGCAGTACCTCACGAGCGTCCAATGAGCCCCGCCGATTATCGGGTTATGTACCATATCTTTAAGGAGTGGGTATTTTATGGAATCAAAAGGCTCTCCGTAGTCTGATAGTTGGCCCTCTAGCGGCTGGTTTTTCATGCCCTCTATAAATCTCTCAAACTCCAAAATTATTCCCTTGTCTTCGTAGTTATCAAGATCGTATTTTTTTAGATACCTTACTATTTTCTCTTCTTCTAATTTAACTTTCATTTTGTTATTGATTTAATTCCCTACTCTCTGGTTTTGTTATCTGAAATGTTGTCGGTTTAGCATTTGTATACTTGGGATCAGGCACATACTTTATGCCATCAAAGTTCTCCACGTATATTCTACGTCCCTCTCTCATGAACGATTTGCCGTCCTTGGACAGCGGATAACCCCCTGAAGACACTGCGATTATTGGTATACCTGTTATGGACTCTATTGCCGATGTATCCACGTAAGCCCCTAATCTTAACCCTAAAAACGCTTTACTCGAGGATTGCTTGATCTTCACAATGTTGTCGGCTTCGTCATCCTCCAGTATGAATTCTTGGCCACTAAATGTTTTCATTATTCTCATAAGTTTTATACTTTAATTACTCCAATATTTTTCCCCGCCCCTTGTTTTTCTTGCTCTATGAACGCCTTAATCTCCCCAAGTTTTTTCTCAAGCTGATAGGGGGTTGTTACACGCGGGGCATATTTTCTCGCAATGATGCTTGGTAATGACTTAACCATGCTTTCCAATTTTTCCTTGCCGAACTTCTGAAGAAGGCGTGATACCGCGCCACGCTCTGTTTTATTCCCGAATAATCTTTCAAAGGAAGGATTTATCTCTTTGAAGAGATTTATTATTCCTGCTATTTCTTGGTTAGCAACGCTTGGCGTTGCAACGTCGTCGTTATTATCCTTATCTAACCTATCCTTACCTAACCTATCCTTACCTAACCTAGGTACCGTTTGCGGTACGTTTGCGGTACGCAACTCTCCTCGTCTTCTTTTAAGCCACTCCGGAGATTCAATTTGTTTTATTTCTGATACGCCGTCTCGAAGTTCTGTATACGACCCATTTTCATTCAAACCAAGCATGGCCTTTTCTTTTTTATACAAAGTTTCCTTATACAGATCGGCTCTTATTAAGTTATGTATGAGCCAGTGTTTAATAACGACTACACCACTTTCAAACGGCAATATAAACCTCTTTGCTATCAAAACTTTTAAATCATCTTCATTTGAACCTATAAGTCGCATCACCATCTTAGGAGTAACAAAGCCATCATCGTCTGATCTCATAGCAAGATGAAAATAGAGAACCTGACTACTGACAGGCATATCCAGAAAAGCGTCACTACTTACTATATCCGAGCTGAACATTCTTCGTTGTGCCATGATATTTTTTTATTTAATTCATTGTAACTAAAACGGGGCGCCGAGTATTAAAGATTATTTAATATAATGATGCCCTTCCCGCGATTACAGTCTCGACAAGCGACTATATAATTTTCAATTTTACTTTCTCCCCCTTTTGATTTGGGATATTTGTGGTCTATCTCAAGAATAACTTCCGGTGCTTTTCTGCCACAATACTGACAAGTGTAATTATATTTATTAAGTATCTTGAATCTGAACCTAAGATTTTTAACTCCCTTATAGGTCGTGATTTTCGGATTGATGAAAAAGAGTTCAATAAGTTTTTAGAAAAGACAAAAACAAAATGATTATGAAGGACAATAAATCACAAATTATTATCTATAAAACTGAAGATGGACAAACCAAGATTGATGTCCGTTTTGATGGAGAGACAGTATGGCTCACCCAGAATGCACTAGCAGAACTCCTCCAAACAACCAAGCAAAATATCAGTTTACATATTAAAAACATATTAGAAGAGAAGGAATTGCAAGCGGATTCAGTTGTAAAGGATTTCTTGACTACTGCCGCTGACGGAAAACGCTATAATATCAATTACTATAATCTTGACCTCATACACGGAAGAAGGCCATAAAATATGATTTTTTTCTTTTCTGATCTTTTCTCGTTCTGATCTATCAATCCAGCTACATCCAGTTTTCTCCACCCTAGACCCACAATGCCTTTGATTATGCGTGAGTGCTTTGTATGAATTATTGCATCTCTCGCATACTTTTTTTATGTTTCTAGTATTCACTTTATCCAACTAAAAACGGCGGGGTCTAAGCATTGTCGCCCGCCGTTGATAGTTGCTTAGACTATTAGCATATCCTTTCGGAATCTGCCATTACCGACCTTTCGTTATTTTAATTTTACCTTCACCCAAAATTCATGCAAGCCATTTTTTATCCACAGACAAAAAACCCCCGACTTTGGGGGCTTCTTTGTAGTTTTCAGGTTGCTCTAGTATAGCATTATTAATTTTATTAAAATAAAAGCGAGTCTCAAATCAAATTTCATTTGACTTTTGTTTGCCTGACTCTTCGTCGTAAACAACTTACCTCACTTGTATTAATATCTGGCCTCGACTCTTTTGCGAGTTTGGCTGGGAGTTGGGGCAGAATCCGTCAATAAAATGGCGGATTTTTCTTTTTTAGCTTTTCCACAACTTTACACTTGACTCTGTTTTAGAATCTCGGTCATACTGGAATTAGTCGCAAAGGTTCAATAACAAAAAACAGGAGGCTCCGATGGGTTGGCTCACGAGCTGGGTTCATTTCTCCGATGATGGCAGCGATAGCGGCAAGAGCTGGTGGCACACGGACACCTACCACGTAGACGAGAGCGGTAAGCGTGATCGTCCGCACCACGAAGACCTGAAGGTCTCCGGTCCCAAGTTCAAGCCGTCCATGCAGGATGTTCGGGAGTGGACTCCGAGGGAGGACGGAGAAGCTATGCCGAACGAGTAAAGGCTAGAGGCGAGCCTACAATCGCCTCAATATTTCCATGAAAATAAAAGCTAAACAATTAGACATTAGAAAAAAGATCGTACCCATTCGTATTTCTAAAGTTAAGATTAAAAGAACCATCCAAGGTTGCATTGATTTTGAAAGACAGCAAGCACTTCATGAATCAAAGATAATCGCTCAAAAACCGCTATAGGTTAAGAGATGAGCAACGGAAGCTAGACTGACCTTATCACGCTCTAAAATCACTCACCCTAGCCATTACTTGCCACGTGTCTGGTTTCGTGATATAGTATCGGCAAATAAAGCAGGGATAGCTTAAAAATTCATCCCTCACTCTCGTGCATACCATCGTTGGAACGAGAGTTTTTTAATGCTTCAAAGTTTCTGTTATGAGCTAAAATCTCCAATCTCATCTGGTTATGAAAATCACAAAGACCTTCTTTTAACCAGTTGCTTTTTTTTGGACAATTTGGATACGTGCATTGCTCCATTTAGCACTTTTTAAAAACTTAGTGTTGACGGCGAGGAGTTGCACCTACGCAAGTTTTTCACTCTCATTCCCCTAAGGATAGTTTTTGACCGTTAAGTACGGGAACGAATGAGGGACTAATGAGCAATCAAATCTCATGCAACCATTGTTATATTTAGGCTCTACTTTCTTAAAGGCAAAGCCGATCCACACTTTTACTTTGTGGCCACGTCAACACTAAATCTTCAAAGAACACTCTTGGTTGGGATTTTAAGAGCCGGCTCTCGTCTCCATCAAAAGAAATGTCTAAAGACACTTAACCGATTCCTTTTTAGGTGAATTAAGGAGACGAGATGTCGAACCCACAAGATATGTTTCAGCAAAGAACCATACTCGATACTTTCTATTTTGTACTAATAAGTTACTTTTTACAAATCGTCCTTTTAAAGGAGAAGAGATGGAACGCTTTTGTAGCTTCTGTGGTGGCAACACCCCGCATATCGCAATCGAACTAAAGGATTATAAGGTTTGGATTTGTATTATGGCTATTCGACACTTATTTCATATTCAGGTTGATAAGCAATAAAGGAAATGTCATAGACATTGATGAAAGAAATGTCATAGACATTGATGAAAGAAATGCTCCACATTGCGTGGAGCATTATTAATTTATGGTGAGCTGTGCCGAACCATTATTTTTGGAGGTAATTCGAAGCGTGATAGATCAGCAAAATCCAAATACAGACAAGCAAACCAAGGTAGAGATAAGCGACTTTCATATCCTGCTTTACAACGTATCTTCGCTTGATTCTTCCGCAACCCTCGCAGTACACGTTACCGTCCGCTATCTGTTCTATGTGTACGTTGCACGTAAGACAAGGTTTACCTATCTCGAATCTCACCGCTTCTCCCAGTTCTTTCTTTCTTCATCTACGACTCTCGGGTACCACTTGTTGCAATGACTATTTGCGCAGGTATATCTATCCTCGGTAACGATCCATTTGACACCAGAGCAACGAATACACGGGAAGCACCTGATAATCCTTACAAAGCTTTTCAAGTTTGAATTTCTAATCATTTCTTCTTCTTTTCTGGTTTTTCAGAAACTACGCCTTTCTTTGTGGCACAGTGTTCACAGATAATTTCTCTATTAACTATCACCTCTAAGCGGTTCTTGCAGTTAGGGCAGGGAAAGCCCATTCCGTACTTGTTTCTCAAGTTCATAACGATCCCCCTTGTGCTGATGAATTGTTTACAGGGAATTCTCTTGACTGTCAATTTACGACCCCGATCGGTAAGCCCGAAAAAGTTACACTCATGTTTTCGGAAAATGTAACAAAAAGGTTCGTATGCCACCAACGGTAAATACGAAAGACCCGATACAGTATTTGATTTATGGGGTGATTTTGGCTTCAGCTTACCGACTCACCGATCGAGGGCGTAAATATTTTAGACGAGAGGTTTACGTCTACTCCCAAGGATTTTTAAGTCACCCTTAGCGTAGCGATTCACTACTGAAATAACTGAGCTTCCAATGACAAATATAGCCAAAAGAAACTGTGTTAAATCTCCTTCGTTTACATCAATTTGAAACATCAACAAGATACTAGCCAGTATCTTCGCAAAGTTAGTCACTTGAGTTACGGAATAATTTTGAAATATGTATGCGATAGTGTTCATGAATTTATTATAACTTAAACTAATTCTTTTATCTTTATTAATTGACTGACCCCTAATTCTTTAGCCACAAAAGCGGAATAGGCATAAGGGTTATTTGAGTCGGCCACGGGGGAGTAAATGTTTTGAAAGTTTAAAAGATTCGTCTCTCCTCCTTGCGGATAAGCGACGTGCTTACCTGTAGCCGCTCGTACCAAATAGTCGCACAAATAGGCTCTCCCAGCCTCGTATGTTTTGAAAGTGAGGAACTTGCCATCTATGCCCCTAATCGCTCCAGGATTGTGCCAATTCTTGGGGCTATTTTCGTATTTCTCTATAGCAGAAGCCCACTTGAGAACCTTGCTGGATTCT
>C687J35021_10003859_pt1 | contig 10170 bp, 21 predicted proteins | sample RifCSPhighO2_12_FD_35021 | JGI IMG/M metagenome (IMG submission 35021)
AAAAGAGAAAATTTAAAGATTGAAGAAAGAAGTATGGCGCGGGTTACTAAAGGAATGGGATTTACTTCTAAAAGAAATTCATTAGGAACTAAGCGTGGTATCTTTTATGATACTGATTTAATTGAACAATTAAAATTAATGTATGGAATAGTAAATTTTGAAGATTCTACGACCTAACTATATATAAGTATATCAAATTTACCAAAGGAAACAATACTCTTATCGTCAGAATGAAAAATAACCCGATATAATATTTAGTGTCAGTATCGTCAGTATTGTCTAAGACTTGACATTTCTTATCGTTTGTGATAAAATATATCCATGATTAACTATTGGAAACTTTTAAATCGCACAATTGCCCAAGAAAACGAAAGAATTATTCAATTAACTCCTGACCAAGAACAAGAAGCAATAGAAAATAAAAAATGCTGGATTTGTGGAGAGAATTTAATGTTTACTACCAGTTATACTCCTCAAGAATTTTATTGGGAGGTATTTTGTGTTAAGTGTAGGTATACTTATGCAGAAGATTAGCAACACCGCAAGGTTNAAATATTGGTTAAAGGTTTTAAAGAAAAGAAAAAATGNTAAAAGAAATTAAAAAGAAAATAAAAGAATATTATCCTCCAGAACCTTTTAAAAGAGCATTTTATGTTTCAGGGGGTTGTAGTTGTTCAGGTTGTTTAACAGGTTTAGGACATATCATTGGTTATTTTAAATATGAAAAATAATATCAAAACATGAACTTAAAGAAAAAGAATTTAATTAAAATAAAATCTTATATACAAAATAGATTACCAGATGGCTGGAAAATAAAAGAATTTGGTAAATTTTTTGGATGGGAAACAGATGCTGGCATTGGTAAAGAAGAAGGAAAAGATGATTGGGATTACCAAGATGGAGTAGCTTGGACTTCAAGATGTGCTATTTATTGTGAAAGTTGTAAAGCCTTTATAGGTAGATGGATGGTTCCAATGAGGTATAAAGCGTGGTGCAAAAAGTGCGTAACTTAATTTAAAATGAAAAATAATGTAAAAAGAGGTGGCTTTTAATGAAGAAAATTAAATTAGCAAAAGGAAGGTTTGTATTAGTTGATAATGAAGATTTGATTTGGTTAGAACAAGGATGTTGGATGTATAGTTCGGGTGGCTATGTAGCAGGATGGATTTGGAATGGCAAAAAGGTTGTACCAGCTCAAATGCATAGATTAATTTTAAAAACCCCCAAAAACAAAATAGTTGACCATATTGATGGCAATAAATTAAATAATCAAAAATCTAATTTACGATTAGCCACAAGAAGCCAAAATCAATACAATAGAAAGTTAAGTATAAATAATAAATCAGGAGTAAAAGGAGTTTCTTGGTATAAAGAAAAGATGAGATGGGTGCCAGAAATCAGGGCAAATAATAAAAGTATTAAATTAGGTTATTTTAAAAATTTAAATGATGCAATAACGAAAAGAAAACAAGCAGAAATACAATATCACGGAGAATTTAGGCATGAATAAAAATAAAGAAAAACGGGGAGGATTTTATTGGAAAAACAGCACTCCTTATTTGGCGGTTACTGAACCTTTGAAAATCTTAGATAAACCAGCAATTCGTGTATGGCTAATGAAAAGTGTCTGGCAAGCAATGGTTGCCAACCCTACTTTATCAGAACAAGAGGCAATGGCTGCACCATATCAGAAAAGCAAAGAGGCGGCTTCCAGAGGCGCTACAATCCACTCTCTTGTTGAAACCTACAAAGTATCAGGTAAAAGAATAACAACGGCTCCAGCACTGTTCCAACCCTTCTTAAAGGCATTTTATGATTGGTTAGATGATAATGACATTGAAATCTTGGAAAGTGAAAAGACAATTTTTTCTGAAATCCATAAGATTGCAGGAACTTGTGATCTTATTGTTAAGAATAGGCAAAGCAATAAAGTATTCTTGGTGGATGTTAAAACCTCAAAAGACGGTAAAATTTACGATGAGGCGGCTTTACAAATTTCGGCCTACTTTGAAATCTTAAAAGAAAATGGGGTAAAAATTGACCAAGCATCAGCTTTAGGGTTAGCGGAAACCGGCAAATATACTTTTGTTGAGCAACCTTATGTATTCGATCAATGGCTGGCGTGTAAGTCCATTTGGCTTTTCAAAAATAGAGATTTAGTTAAAGCTGTAAAATATCAAGAAAGGAGTAAAAATGTGGACTAAAATTGAACCATCCCAAGAACCAATTTGGGATTATAAGAATAAAAAAACTTTTCAAGGAGTTTTCAAAAGTATGGATACTGAAGTTGGCCCTAATGCCTCAAATCTCTGGCATTTTGAGGAAAAAGATGGTGGAGATATTGCTATTTGGGGCAGTACAGTTTTGGATACCAGGTTTAAGCATTTACAATCCGGTGATGAAGTTAAAATAGTTTATAAGGGTTTAACCAAATCACCTAAGACCGGTCGAGCTTATCACGATTTTGATATTTGGAAAAATGCTCCTGATGAAAATATCCCCGATAAAGAATTAAATGAAATTGCTGAAGAATTAAACTTATGACCCAACTGGATACTGAAGTTTTTTCCCAGTTGCTTGATAAAAAAAATATTCCTTGGAATAAATTTGGTAAATTTTTCAATTGTTTAAATTGTGATAATAAATTTTGGGTATCACCTTATCATTTTGGAACTGCAAAATATTGTTCTTGGAAATGTTCATTGAAATTTACAAACATTAAATTGCATCCAGAAAATCAACAAAAAGCATGGGAAGCTACTAGGGGACGAATTCCTTGGAACAAAGGTATAACGGGAGTAACAAAGTCTTGGAATAGAGGACAAAAAATTGACAGAAATAAATATCCCAGTCATAAAAATACAGAAACTTATGGAGTAAAAGCATGGAAACAGATTTAGATCATAAAGTATTTGGTCAGTTGTTAAGCCCAAAATATGATTTTTCTAATTTTAGTTTTGAAGATTTTATTTCCATTGGCCTTGAAGCTCAACACATTAAAGGCCTACACCAAAGAATCTTAGGTCGCTTGGCAATGGCCTTAGAAATTAAAAGAGGCGAAGGAACCTTAAAACAATTTGCCAAAGCAATTGAAATTCCAGTTCCAAGTCTTTACGCCTTTAAGTCCACTGAAGAACACTTATTACCTTTTGATGATCTTATTCCAGCCGATTGGACATGGACATCAAGAAGGATTTTGGCCTTACAAGAAAATCCTAAAGATTGGATTGAAAAAGGAGTTAAGGAAGGCTGGTCATCATCGGAATTGATTAGAGAAATTGCCCTTAAAAAGCCTAAAAAAGACAGAATGTGGACTTGTCCAAATTGTGGAGAAAATTATTTTGAGAGCTTTATTAAGAAAGAATTAAAATAATTAAAAGATCAGTTAAAAATACCAGCAGAAAAGGATCAGATTATGAGAGATATATTGCCAAGAAATTCCGTGAGGCTGGAATTGATAAATATGCTAAAAAAACCTCGTGAAAAAGGAAGACGGTTAGAACTTAGGATAGCCCAGAAATTAAGGGATAGTGGAATAGATAAATTTGCTAGCAGAACACCATTAAGTGGTGGCGGAAGTATAAAGGGCGATATTATAACTAAATGTGGCTTGACTATTGAATGTAAAAATGTAGAAAAAATAAATTTTATCAATGCTTATAATCAATGTTTACGAGATCGTTCAATAATATCGCGAACTACTAGAACTTATACAAACCCAACAAGTCTTAAAAGCTACCAAGCCTAAAGACGAATGGCATTTATTAAGGTTATTGGAGTTAAGGTTAAAAATATGGAGGGATTTTAAATCAAAAGACAATTAAAGCAATTGTTAAAAACTTTAATTCCCAGAGAACAACGAGTAATTACATTGAGATTTGGCTTAAAAGATGGAAAGGCTTGGACTTTGGAAGAAGTAGGTAGAGAATATTTTGTTACTCGTGAGAGAATTCGACAAATTGAGGCGAAAGCAATAAGAAGATTGAAACATTATTCTCGCAATAAATTAAAATTGGCTTTACCCAGTTTAACATTAAAAGAAAAACAAATAGTTGGATATTATCATTTTTTACAAGTTATGAAGAAGATTTAACGGAGGGACTTTGAGGGAGAACATAAAATTTCTAACAATCACAAAAATTATTGAAATGTTGAAAGAAGATGGACTACCTGCATCTCGTGATAGTTTATATTATTGGGAAAAAACTGGGAAAATCTCTGCCTTCAGACGGACGCCAGGAAATTGGAGATATATACTTTTCAAAGATTATGAGGAACTTTTTAATATTATTGCAATGGGTGGTTTAGGAAAGAAAAATGATTAAAACTTTAAAATATTTCCGTTTTACTTGGGATGAAGAAACTAAAGATTTGGAAATAGAAAGTAGAACTGTCGGAGAAGTTCGGTTACCAAAGCCTGTATTGTATTCTCTTAATCGATTTCTAATTAGAATTTTTGCTAAAGAAGGAAGAAGAAAGCGTGTTAAAAAGACCGAAAAGTAAAGGAAGACTAGGAGAATGGGAATGGGCAGAATTCTTAAGTGAAAGGCTTGGAATAAAACATACTAGAATGCCATTATCGGGTGCTGTTAAAGGCTTTCAAGGAGATATCTTTTCTCCTCCCCAAATTCCAATTATTTGGGAAGTCAAAAGAACTGAAACCTTTCATCCTTTGTCAGCTTACCGTCAAGCAAGAGAGGCAATACCAATAGGTTCTGGAAAGATAGCGGCTGTCGCTTGGAGAAAAAATAATAGTGATTGGTGTGTCTTTTTAACTGGAAATGACTTTATTAATATTCTTTATGCAGCAATAAAGGGAGGCTGGAAATGAAACCTAACTTTAGAAAACAATTAGAGGAAGTATTAATAAACTATCGAGACAAACGTTTTTCTTTAGATTATAAAGTAAAAAGACCAACTGTTAATGAAATTACTAACCAAATCCTCACCTTAATTAAAAAAGAATTTGAAGAAATGAATATAGGAATTAGAAGATTAAGCGGACAATGGGAAGCACAAACAAAAGATTGGAGAGAAGGAAATCAAGAAGCCTTTAGAATAATACTTAATTACATTGATGAAATGATGGAGAAGTTAGGGGGTGATGATAAATGAACGGAGGTGTAAGTCAAGCAGCTCAATCCGTTAAAGAACAAAAGTTAGGGGAAGCAATCGTCGACCTTTATGATATTACTTCTGCTCTTGAAAATGCTGTTTTTGGTGAAAAACTTAAAGGGGAAGAACCAATACCACAACCAACAAACAAGATCGTTGGTGCGAGAAATGCTATCAATGATATTGTTTCCCGTTTAAAGGAAGTTCAGCAAGAATTGGCTTTTTTGTAACTAATGGAGAAGTTAAAAGGATGAAGAAAATACATTGGGCTAAGTATAAAAATGATTGTCTTTATATCTACAAAGGCAAAAGATTGGTTGCGATATGGGATGGAATTAAATTTTTACTTAAATAATACAAACAAATAAATTGAAAGAACTATTTTCAGAAGAACATAGTGATAAAGAAGATCGCATAAAACTTTTATGTGTTCCTATTGAACCTAAAACCAATGAAGATAAAGCCAAGATTTATAGATTACAACAATGGTTTCATATGCTCAGAAACTACTCGCAGATTTTGGAGGCAGAAGGTGGTTGCCAAGGAAATTTTGGAACAGTTGTTGATCCTTGATGGTATAATACATTGTTGTTAAACGTTTTTATGGGCAAGGGCTGGAGTATTTAAATTTGGGGAGTCTTTCTCTGGCCCTTTCCCCTGAAAAAGTGGATGGCTATTATATTGTCAGCGTTAGCTTTGAGCCTGATAATATTGGCCTTGTTACCTAAATCAAGCGTGTCAAAGGAGGCTTCTCTTGCAAAGGACTTTGACATTAAAATTGAATACCTTAATCCTTCCCCAGACAATCGACCTGACAAAATCAGGAATTATTTTGGTGATCTAAAAGCTGGTGAATACGCTAAAACTTTTATTTGGATTGCCGACAAATACAATCTCCCATATCAACTTTTACCAGCCATTGCCATGATCGAATCAACCGGTTTTAAATATATGATTAGCAATAATGGCTTTGGCTGGGGTTGTGTGACTGATGAAAGTTGTATCCATTTTGATTCAATCAACCAAGCAATTGAAGAAGTAGGTAAGGGTTTAACTGAAGGATATTATGCTTCAAAGTCGGCAGAATTGAAACTCGCTATTTATAATTTCAATGAAGGTTATCCTCAAAGAGTAATGGCAATTATGGAAGAAATTGATAATTTATGATATAGTTATCTTATGGCTGTCCCAAATATTTTGGTTGGGCAAACTGTATATGATGAAAAAGAAAAAGAGGCAGTCATTAAAGTTTTGGATGAAGGTTGGTTGGGGGTTGGCAAATATGCTGACTTATTTGAAAAAAAAGTTTCTCAGTATATAGGCCATAAATATGGTATTGTTACTAACTCTGGCTCTTCAGCACTTCTTCTTGCTGTTCAATCACTTCAACTTCCTAAAGACTCTAAAGTCATAGTTTGTGCGGCAGGTTTTCCTGCAACTGTTGCACCCATTATTCATTGTGGTTTAACTCCTGTTTTTGTTGATGCTGAAATAACTTCTTATTCGATTGATCCAAATGAAATGGGTAAAGCATTGGCAATGCACCCTGCTACTAAGGCAGTTGTCTTTGCCCACACAGTAGGAAATGTTGCCCAAATGGATAAAATAATGGCAATTGCCAAAACCCATAAGTTGATTGTTATTGAAGATATTTGCGATTGCTTAGGTGGGAAGTGGAAAGGTAGACAAGTAGGTAGCTTTGGCGATATTGCTTGTCTTAGTTTTTACCCAAGCCATCATATAACAGCAGGTGGATTGGGCGGAATGGTTCTAACATCAAATAAGGAACTTGCAAGAAACATCATATCTTTGAGGGATTGGGGCAAAATGCACAATGAACCAACTTATTATGATGCTTATACCACAGATGAAAGAAATTTTATTGACATTGACGGCATTGAATATGATTATCGTTATGCTTATTCCCACATTGGCTATAACTTAAAGCCTAGTGATTTGAATAGTGCTTTTGGTTCTGTCCAAATGGATAAATTGCCAGAATTTATAAAACTTAGAAATTCCAACTTTCAGAAACTTTATGAAATATTTGAAAAATATCCTTATTTTATTCAACCAACCCAGTATTTAGAAGCTACGCCTTCATGGTTTAATTATTCTGTTGTAGTAAAAAAGGATGCGCCTTTTACCAGAAATGAGTTAGTTAAATACTTTGAAAGCAAAGGAATAAGATGTAGATTATTCTTTGCAGGCAACATCACAAGGCAACCAGCTTTTAAAGGTAAGGGAATAATTATTGGAGAATTGCCAATTTCTGATCTTTTAATGAAACAAGCATTTTTAATAGCTTGCCATCCAGCCCTAACTGATGATAATATTAAATACATTGGGGAAACATTAGATGGTTTTCTAAATGAACGTATTAATCACAGCAGGAAATAGCTTCATTGCCAGAAATCTTCAAGAACAACTCAAACATAACTTCGTTGCCCCAACCCATCAAGAGCTTGATCTTTTAGATGAGAAAGCGGTTGATGATTTTTTCAAAGACAAACAATTTGATTGTGTAATCCATACTGCCAGTATTGGTGGCAGGAGGAGAATACCGGATGGTGAAGATATCTTTTACCAGAATATTGCAATGTTTGAAGGACTTTTGAGAAATGAAGATCACTTCAACAAACTAATCAATATTGGTTCTGGTGCAGAATATGGGTTCCAGTTACCACTTGTTGATGTGAAAGAGAATTTTGAAAGAGTGCCCGAAGACTTCTATGGTATGGCAAAACAAGTAGTTAGTAAAACAATTGAAAGACTTGATTGGACTGTTAATCTTCGTTTCTTTGGAGTGTTTGGCAAGTATGAAAAAACAACCAGACTAATCCCAACATTACTTCGAGAAAAAAATCCAATAATCCAGAATTGCTTTTTTAGTTATTGTTATATTGATGATGCGGTCAAAATCATTGACTGGTTCATTAAAAACGATTCTGAATATAGTGTCTATAATGTCAGTGGAACAAAGATTAAATTATCTGATATTGCTAAAAAACTTAAAGTAAAAGCAATTATTACCAATAGTGGAGTAGATTATACTTGTGATGATTCAAGATTAAGAAAGGAACTGGATTTTAAATATTCAAACTTTGATAAATCTTTAGAGGAATATGCAGAATGGTTAAAGTTGCAATCTTAGGAACAGGTCTAATCGGAACTGATTTATTAATTAAAGTATTACGCTCTAAATACTTGGAGTGTGCTGTTTTTGCGGGACAGCGTGAAGATTCGCCTGGCATCATTAGAGCCAAAGAATTGGGTGTTCCAACTTCAACTAAATCTATAGATGCTATTGTTGAACTTTTCCAATCTGGTCAAGCTTGTCCAATTATTTTTGATGCTACTAATGCTTCAACACACAAAACCTATGCCTCTATTTTTAAAAGCATGGGTAAATTCGTGATAGATTTAACTCCTGCAAAACTTGGCAAAGTTTGTGTTCCTAGTCTTAACTTAAAAGAATGTTTAAAGGAACAAGAAATAAATTTGGGTTCCTGCACGGTACAAGCAGTAGTTCCTAAGATAGCAAAACTTAAAAACTTAGAATATGTAGAGATAGTTACAACAATTGCCTCTAAATCTGCTGGTATGGGTACACGGGAAAATTTGTCTGAATACCTGATAACAACTGCTGATGTAATTAAGAAGCTAACAGGTGCAAAGACTAAAGTAATTTTAATTATCAATCCCGCAATACTCACGATGCATAACACCATATATGCTAAATTTAAGGATAAAGATGAATTAAAAATAATTCAATTTAAAGTAGAGGGAGCAGGAGATTTTCTACCAAAATATGCAGGTAATTTGGATATTATGACAAATTCAGCAATAAAAGTAGCCGAGGCTTATGTTAAAAATATTTGATTCAACTCTTAGAGATGGTAGTCATGGCATACGACATCAGTTCACTAGAAAACAAATATCGAATTACGCCAAAAGGGCTGAAAAAGCTAATATCCCGATCCTTATTGTTGGACACGGAAATGGTCTGGGGGCAAGTTCGCTTCATCTCGGACAATCAAGAACCTCAGATATTCAGATGCTTAGGGCCAGCAAAAGAGGTCTTAATAAAACGAAGTTAGGAGTATTTGTTTTACCAGGTTTCGCAACCTTAAAAGATACGGACATGGCAATTTCAGAAGGCGTTGATGTTTTTCAGATTGCCAGCCATTGTACTGAAGCAACAGTTACTAAACAATATATTGAATATGCTAAAAGTAAGAGAAAAGAAGTTTATGGTGTTTTGATGATGAGCCATATGTTAGAACCAGTAGAATTATTGCAACAAGCAATACTAATGCAAGAATATGGTGTAGATGGCGTATTTTTGATGGATTCTGCTGGGGCCTCTTTTCCTGACAGCGTATCAGAAAAAATACATTTACTTGCTTATGATATACAGTTAAAAATACCAGTAGGTTTCCATCCCCATAATAATCTAGGGCTTGCAGTAGCCAATGGTATAACTGCAATTCAAACAGGTGCCACAATGATTGATGGCACGGCAATGGGTTTGGGTGCTGGTGCTGGCAACTGCCCATTAGAAGTTTTAATTCCTGTTCTTTATAAAATGGGTTATAAAACAGAAATTGATGAAAATGCACTTTTTGAATGTGCTNAATATATCCGCTCTCAATTTTCTCCTCAAGAGATAACTCCCATTTCAGTAACAAGCGGGATAGCGGGAGTTTTCTCTGGTTTCAAACCTTTAGTTGAAAAAGCAAGCAAAAAATACAAAGTAGATTCACATGAAATATTTAAAATATTAGGTAAGCGTAAAGTAGTGGCAGGACAAGAAGATCAGATTATTGAAGTTGCCAAAGAATTAAAGACACATCCAATAGAGGCGTTGTCGTGATAGAAGACAAAAGATATTACACCGTAAAAGAAATTATGAAAATATTGCGATTTAACCGCTTTACGGTTACTAAATATTTAAAGCAAATACCATATTTAAAAATTGGGGTTCAATATCGTTGGTTAGGAAAGGATATAAATGAACGTTTCGGAAAAAATAATTAAATTCTTAGAAAAGAA
>C687J35021_10003860_pt1 | contig 10169 bp, 4 predicted proteins | sample RifCSPhighO2_12_FD_35021 | JGI IMG/M metagenome (IMG submission 35021)
GGGCGTTGCCGTTGCTCCACCAAGTTGATACCATCGGCCCGCGTTCGCCACCGTGTCCAGCCACCCCGCTTCAGTGAGTTGCGCTATGTCCGCACCGTCGGAGGCGTAGTTGATTTGCAGTTGGGCCGCACCAATGGTATAAGCCGTGGTGTCTACCACAAGATACATGTAGATGGCGTGAACCACAATGGCCCTGTTAGCGCCAGGAGCAGCTACCAGTTGAATGTCGGTCCCCAGAAGGGCTAGCAACTGAGCGTTGGTCAACTGCACATCCACCGAGCGCATACCGGACACCCAGGAGGCTACTCCCGAACCGTTGGTGACCATGACATCCCCAGCCTCGCCCGCCGTGGTCGGCAAGGTGAACGTCCATGTCCCCGCTGCCGCCGCCACCGTCACGCTTACCGTGCCAGAGGTGTTGCCACAGATGTTCAACGTACCCAGGGCCGAGCCTGCCGTGCCAAGCTGAATAGAGTTTGTGGCGATGAAGCCCGTGTGGGTGCAGGCTGCCCAGGTAATTGTAGAGATGGCAACATCGCCAGTTATAGCAAGTCTATCCACGTCCGCGCTGTTATCTGCATTTGGGGTGGCTATCTTCATTAGAGAATTGGCGGCACTGTCTTTGCCGTACAGCGCTAGCATTGCGCCCCGCCCAGCGGTTGCGGTCCCGCCCAGTAGCAAAAAGTATGTGTTATCGTCTCCCTGTTTGATGATGCGCCCACCGCCACTCAGGATAATGTCACCTGATGAATTGAAGCCTGTGTGGGTGATGTTAGCCCACGTGGCTACGGCGGTGGCAGGCCCGCTTATGCTCAGGCGAGTTGTCAGAGCACCACCGATGGGACGGGTCTGGAACACCAGACGCCCGTCGCCATCATTGGCAGCATAGCTGGGGCTGTCAACGTAGATACGGGCAATAAGTACCTTCGTAGCCGTGCCGAAGTAGCTGGCAAAGGACAAATAGGCCATCGTGCCAGTACTGGCCTTCGCACCAACAATGGCAACCTCGGCCTCTTCTCCCGATGTGGCAGAGCCAACTACTAGAGTTCGGTTCGCGCCAGTGAGGTTTGCTGTCGTGGCGCTGCCTATTCTGGTATTCCCAACCACGGCAAGTGACTGGTCAGCCCCCAGTGTCATAGCCAGGGTGAGAACACTCGGCTGAGCATCCGTGGCCGTGTAGAACGTGATGGTTCCAGGCACCCGGTCGGGAGCAATCGTTCCTGTGGAGTTCAGGTAGATAGCGGCGCTCGCGTTCCCGTTGGAGTTCAGGTCAACTCCGTCAGACCCGAAGGCCAGGATTTGCCCCAGGATGTCCCCCGTGGTTACGGGAGTGGTGTACGTCCCGATGGCATCCCGTCCCTTGCCAAAGTAAAGCCTTGGAGCGGCAGCATCCGCGCTACCCACCACCAGGGCCATCGAGGAGTCGGCGGGAGCCGTTCCCACTACCTGAAGCTCCGGCGTCACGGCCCCGACCAGGACTTGAGTGGCCCCGCCTATCAGTACCCCGTAGGCGTTCGCTATGCTGAGTCCGACGGCCCCGAAGTTGGCCGTGGTCGCGCCGCCCAGGACTACGTGAAGCGTGTCGCTGGCCCATCCGATGCCGGTGTCCATTTCGGCCTTATCGGGGATGAGCGTCGGGTTGGTGGAGGTAGCCGCTTCGCCCGTGGCGATGGCTGGCCCCGCAGCGTTGCCGCCCATGATGTTCTGGATATTGTCAACGGTGAACGCAATGGTCAGGGTTTCCCCGCCGTCCGCCGTGGTGTAGACCTCGATAGAACCACCAATGGCTCCAGTACCCGGCCCGCCCACGTCGTCCACCACGAACTCGATGGCCGCTACCGGCGTCTCGAAGTCCGTGCCATCGGACCCGTAGGCGATGATGCTGCCGATGACCTCGTTGTCAGCTACCGCGGTCGTCGCAACCTGCGTGGCCGCTGCGCCCTTGACCAGCGCAATGTGGGGGGAGACGGCCCGCGTGTTGGTGGTGTTGAAGGTAGCCGCCAGCACTGCACCAGCCGCCGCAGTAAGCCCCAGTGTCTGAGATGCCGGCACCATGTTGGTCGCGCCGTCGCCGTTGGACACTGTGACCTGGGTCGTACTGCCAAGAGTGAACACTACCCCGGCGGATAGGATCAGCGCCGCTGCCCCTACATCAAACTGGGCGTAGAGGCTAGTGGTTCCCAGGAATATCTTGACATCGAAGTCCGTTGTCCCATCACCAATGTGCAAAGCCCCGGTGTCGTCGGTTACGGGTAGGACTTGCAGGTTTGTCCCGTTCCACTTCAGGGAGACATCTTTGGCGTCTCCGAAGTATTGCTCTACGTTGTCGAGATGTTGGACCCAGGTCTTCTCGACCGTGGCCCACTTGTTGTAGACAGGCATGATGACCTCCTATGTCATGCGAGGGGGAGGGGTCTAGCCTCCCCCTCGGATGCCTATTTCACTTCCCCTTGGTTATGGGTTGCCAGGCGCGTCAACGGCCACGAACGCCGTCACCGCACCCAGAGTGCCAGCGCCACCAGCCACGGTGTATTGCATTCCTAGATAGCGTTCCTCTGTGCCCAGGGCACTACCTATCGGAATGACAATGGGCGCTCGGCCCGCTGTCAGGCTGGCGATGGCAATAGCCCCCGTCTCTATCTGTACCGTGGGACTGGCCAGGGTAGCCACAGTATCAGTCACCACCTGAAAGTTGACGCTCGTAGAAGTCTCGAACGACACGTCAATGATGATGACCACGTACAGTTGCTTGCCGCCCCACACCTTCCGGGCCGCTGCCAGGTCAATGGTATTCGTGGATACCTCAGTGCTCTCCACCACTTGAGCATCGCTCAAGAGCAAAAGCGAGTCTATGTACATCCCACCGGCCATCCCAGGCAGGCCGTGCAGCTTGACCATTTTGCGCCAATAGCCGCGCCGGATAGCCCTCGGCAGCTCCTTCAGGTCTAGCACGAAGGGGCATTGGCCCACGGCCATCATTGCGGCCACGACACTCAGGAGCAAGGTCATTACGAGGTTGTGCTTTCGGTACTTCATGTTCTTCTTCTCCTACGTCAGGGCCGCTTCGGTGATGGTGATCTTGTCGCACACACGGATGGGAGCGTCCAGGAAGCTCACCACGGGCTTGCCCGCCGGGTTGTCCAGGGTCAGGTTCACGTTGGCCTTGTTCTGGGCCTGCTTGTGAAGGAACTTGGCCACGGTCTTGTTGCAGTACCAGTACGTCCGCGCCATCTTGCCCAGGTCTACCGACGGCCTGGCATAGTAGGCGTCCAGCATCAGGTCCATCAGGTCCGTGCCGGTCGAGGCGTCCGCGGTCAACAGCGAGTTGTCTATGTTGGCTATGCGGATGACGTACCTGTAGTCCATGAGCGCCAGCCCAAGCTTCCACTGGAACTTGGTCACATACGCCTGGTACATGAGGTTGTTCGAGTCTGTGATGAGTTGCTTCCCCAGGTCTTCAGACTGCAATCCCGCCTTGCTCCCCTTCGGATAGATGAGGGCGCAAGTCCGTGGCCCCCATGTCACCAACCACAGGGAAGTGCAGTCGGTCTGCCCCGATGCCCCTCCGCCGTTAAGGGTCTGGGCGTCATAGGGGGACGACAAGCCGCTGTACCTGGGAGCCAATCCCTGCATCTGCTCCGGGTCGGTCGCCTGGTTGCCGTAGAACAAGGCCGTAGCCACCGTGCCGGACAGACCCGCCACGAACGCATCGTCCTCCGAGGCGCGGAAGGCGGGTTCGTTCCCGTTCAGGCTGGCGATGTCCACGTCCAAACGCGAATACCCCTCCAGGATACCACACAGGTCGGTGATCTGTTCGGTCGTGCCCTTCTCTGCGGCCACACCCTGGTTCAGCAGACGCCACGTGCCCGCAGGCTCGCTAGTCCGCTGTGTGCTCCGGTGTCCAGTTGGCAGGTTCCCCTCCATCACATGAGCGTCGTTCAGGATGGGATTTGAACTCGCCAACACTTCGATGATCTGGTCCACTCCGCCGCCGGGCTTCTGCCGTTGCGCCCAGTCAGCGAGAGTCAGAAACGCATTGGAAAGCGTTGCCATATCTCTCTCCTATTTGGGATACATGCTCGGATACCGCGACCTCAGGCTTTGCTCGTAGGAGTCCGAGTCGCCTACCTTCTCTGACTGAGGCCCCTTGTCGTAGGTTTCAGTCTTGGCGCTGGCCTTTCTCACCGCCTCATCGCGTTGCTTGCGGAGGATCTGAGCCGCCTTCTGCGCCATCTGCGCGGGAGTGCCCTTAACCGCTGGCCGCCCCATAGCATCCTTCTCCATCATGCCATCCAGGAGCTGTTCTGGAGGGATGCCGTAGTCCGCACCCATCTGTTGGGCCATGAGCACACAGCCCAGGGCCTCACCTTGAGCCTGCATTTCTGCTACGGACTGCTGGGTCTGCTGTTGAGTTTGCCGGGCCACCACTCTCTGTCTAGCATCGTGCTCGGTGATGACACCAGCCTCAACATCGGCCTGGTCTTGGGCCTTGGCCTGGTCTTCTATGGCCTGTGCCCGCGCCAGTTCTTGCTGCATGGCGATACGGGCCAGGGCTGAACGGCTCTCCTGAATCTCCCTATCCTTGGCCGATGTGATCTGGGCCTGCATCACATTCCATTCGGCCTGGGTATAGGTCTTTCCGGTGGCCGTGCCCTTCTCATCTGCCCCAGGTGACGCAACAGCCGTCGCAGCGGGCGCTTGAGGGGGTGTCCCTTCAGGCGATACCNCTGTCGTGACCGTCTCCGNCACTTGAGACTCCTGGTTGCCGTCTACCATGACTACCTCCTGTAAACTAAAACAAAAAGGGCCACATTCAAGGCTCTCGTGGAGCGCAAGAACATGGCCCTCAAGGGGCGCTGGATATTCGGTTTTAGGCTTTAAGCNTCTTTCAGTGACCTCTCGAATAACTGGCGGGTCCGCTGNTTCANCCATACCTTGAAGNTGGTAGTTCCGAGAGGGAACCTGTCAAAGACCGGCGCTAGAACCTCCTTGGTGTTGTCATCTATTTGTCTTCCTTCATACCACGTTTGGTTAAAGATTACAAGTCCTTGGCTCCCAGCAGCTTGGGCCAGTTCGGGCCACGTGATATTCACCGTACACCCATCTCTTGCAACCGCCTTTCCAATGGACTTCCGGCTGGCACACCCTCATAAAGAGAGACAGGAGTAGAAGGTATCGCGCCTAGCCCTTGCAACGCCCTTCCAAGATCGCTGTCAGGAGAGATGCCCGGCGGTAAGCCCTGCATAGGCGGTGTTCTCGCCGGTGCGCCCGGCGTCGGCGTGGCGGGAGCCGGGGCCGTGGGCTGCTTCACCTGAAGCCGGCCTAACTCGTTTCCCCACTTACGTTTGAGCCTTGATCTTACCAAGTCACGCGCGTCATCCCTTGCCTTCTCTATCGCTTTCTCTTTGCCTGCATCATTCTTCCTGCGATAGTCCGCTCGCCGCACCAGTTCATCCAAAGCTAGCCGAACTGCGGCCCCAGCTTCACGCTGGTATTCATCCTGTTGTTCCCGCGTCAACTTCTTGTTATCAATCGTTGTCCCAACAAAGCCAATGTTGAAACCCAGTCTTCCCAACTCCGCATCCACCGGATTGTCCCTGGACGTGGAAACTTGAATTGGGGACCATGCGGGGCTTTGCCGCTGCGCTTCTTCCCCGAAGGCCGTCAGCCGGGCAGGGACTTTTTTGGAGACCACTGGCAATCCAGCCTGTACCGACTCGACGATGTTCTCCGGTTGTCGAACTGTCGGGTCCAACTGCTGTGCCGTCGTGCGAAGTGCTGAGCTGAATGGCACCATGCCCGTCACTTGGCGTGAGATGAGACCAGGCAGTTCACGTTCCGGCTGACTTAGGGCATCCAACATGTCAGACAGACCAGACATGTAGGTTTGGTTGGTGAGGTTCTGGCCGATGTTAAATGCGGCTTGGAGTACTTGTTCTTGGACATTCTTGTCCTTGTTGTTGACCGCATCCACTACGCCTGCCACTTGGGAGAAAGGTTGGTTGAAAGGCTCCATCCTTTGATACTGTACCCACTTGCCGCCCAGCTTGACGGCGTAGGGCAGTTTGCCCTCTCGGTAGAATCGGTCACGCTCTGAAGGGTTGGTCGGCACCCCCGCCGTAATCTTGCCGTTGGCGAAGTAATAGGCCACTCCTACAGCTACCAAAGAGCCGATGGTTGCCCTAGCAATCTGATCGGATGCCTCAGCGCTGCCAGCCTTCAAGTTCTTGTAGAGGCGAGGATTAGCGAATCCCAATGGCGATCGCTCAGCGCCGAACTTCAAGATGTTGACCGGAGTGCGAACGAAGGGCAGCACGTACTTCAGCCCAGGAATCACTTCGCGGGCATTCAGGATGGCATTCGTTATCTTCCCCGCAGGTTGTCGGAACAGACGATACTCCGCTTGCTCTGACGCCTTGACGACCAGTTCTGCCGATGGATTAGCCAGAAACTCAGCGTAGCGTTCCACGGCTTGGCTACCACGCAACCCTTCCTTCAATATCCGTCGCTTGGCTTCAGCATGAAGGGCGGCGCGGTAGTTGATGGCACGGTTGAGTTGATCTGATGCTTCCAGCAGGTCGGTGGGCGCACCGATGACGCGGCCCGCCTTGCCACCAATGGCCCTGGTGCGGAACTCCCACTTAGTAGCCTGTCCTGGGGTGAAGCCTTCTTTCATCGTGTAGAGGAAAGCTTGAACGCCCTCAGGGATGCCTTCCAAAGCGCCCAAGACTTCGGCGGGCACTTCGGAGAAGAATCGTTCCACTGGGCGGCCCTGGACGCGGGCAAGTCCCTTCTCCACCAAAGCCGCACCAGTTCGCTCTATGGGCGAAGAAGTCATCGTTGCCAGGTTGGAGAGAGCATTGATGATGTGCGTCTTTGGCCCTGACAGGATGGAGTTGATGAAGACGTAGTAGAGCTTATCCCGCAGGGTGGGCTTCATGGCATTACGGATGAAGTGATTGACTTGCGCTGGGTTGTTCGGGTCCAGCCTGGACAGGTCGCCCAGCAACTCCCCCACATGGTCGCGGCCACCCACACGACGCAGAAGCTCTTCCAGTTTGCGGGGATCGTTGGCTATCGTGGCATCGAAGGCTTCCTGACGGAAAGAGCGCAAGGCGCGGCCTGCTTCTGCCGTCACGCCATGCACTATCTCTTGAATACGAGCGGCTTCCTGGACGGCAGCGATGGCTTCTACCTCGTCCTGAATAACATGGGTCTGACGGGCCTTCTTCCCCGCTTCGACAGCAGCTTTGGTCTTGGCCCGCAGGGTCCCACGGATGGCCACAAGTTCTTCGGCGTTCCAAGCCTCTCCCGGCTTCCAACGGCGCTGCAACTTCTCAAAGTCGCCACCTATTTCTTCCGTAAGCGCCTTTGCATCGGCCAGAACTTGTGCGTCCGGTCGAACGCCTCTGCGAGCCTTCTGAACTTCCTCAGGGTTAGCGTCCGCCCATTTCTTAATCTCTCCCCGCAGATCCTCAGGGTACTTGGAGAGGCGAATGTTAGCAGCAAACCCAGGTTCAGGTGCTGGCGGCACGGCCTCCGCGACTGGCGGCTTCTTCGGCGGCTCTACTGGCGGCGGGGCTTGAGCCAGGGGTGGGGGAGGCTCCACGACGGTCGTGGCGGGAGACGGGGGAACGGCCGCTCCCTGTCCCACCCCTGGCTCAGTAGGGAGAACACGGGTTGGCGTTACCACACCACGCGGCAGAACCGTAGCCTTGGCAGGGTTCAAGACCACCGTTTCTCTACCAAACTTGACAGCATCATATCCTTGTCTCTTAACAAACTCTTCCAAGTACTGTCCCGATAATCCCTCCAAGTTCCATTCTGAGTTAGTTGGGTCTAATTCCATAAGGAACGCTTGCCATCTCGGGGTATCCGATGTAAATGGCTCGCGCCCGTTGGCAAGACGAGCCTCATTCATGCGCTGGAATGCAAAGTCCTCAAACTCCTTTTGGAATGGGAACTTCTTACTTGGTGGCGCGAGGCTACTCATGGGACTTCTGGCTAACGCCCCAGAAGTCCCAAGTACCTCTTGGGAAATAATAGAATCGGAGAGGTCTAGAACCTTAGCTGTCTTGTCAAGGCGGACGGTCAATACGTTGTTGGGGTTGTTCTGCCCATACATAGTTGCGTATTCTGGACTATTCGTCGTATAGAAGCCCTCGAATACATCACGTTCATTGGACCTGAATGGACCCGATAAGCCCATCTTGGCTCGGTTAGTTCGCGGCGTGCCAACGAACGGCTTAGGTGTGCCATGATAGAGAATAGTATCAGTTGGGAGAACAATATCTCTTATCTCACGACTAGCAACAACGCGACCACTACGGTATGCTCGCACATACTCTGCTTCTTGAACGACGGTGGTATCAGGGAACTCTCTCTGCAATTGCCTTGCTGCGGCTGTGGATATTTCCTTGCGTCGCCAGTAAGCCTCTGCCAAACCTACGGCCTGTTCTTTTGCAAGGGGCTGCTGTGTCTTCGCACTGAATTTGTAAACAACGACACTCGCCCTTCCAGGAAGAACTACCTCTTGATTCAATAACCCTCCACGGCCATCCGTGATTACGACACTAGCCTCACCACCAATGCCCGCTGGCGGTTGGGCAGCCGCCGGGGGCTTGGCCGCTTCCTCTATTGTAGTGGCCCTGGTAGCAGGGGCGGGCGCAAGTTTCGCGTTGTAAGCAGCCAACTCTGCATCGCTCATTCTGGCCACCTTGCGAGCTTCCGCTTTAGAAAGCGATGGTGTCTCAGGAGCGGGCAAGGCGTTTCTCTGAACCACGCCAGAGGGCTGGCTAACGGTCTCTGGCTGACTGGCTATGTCCTTGGCCACCCTAGCGCGGAAGCTCTCCCGTGCCTGTGTTTCCACTTGGGCCTTCAGATCCGGGTAGTCCGCCAGCACTTCGGGCGGAACGGGCTTGCCTTCGGAGAGGGCTTTCTGGACTGCGATTTTGTGCTCTCCCAAACTAAACTGACGTGCGGCCTTTGCCTGTTGTAACTCATACTGGATTTGTCCTGAAGACAATCCCCGTATTTCCATTGATTGTATTTCTTGCGGGCTAACCGGAGAACCAACGTATCGCTCCGCTCTCATCTGCCACGGCTCTTTGGGAGCCGCTTCGGGAACGACCTTCGCGGCGGCGGGAGAAGGCATCTCTGCTTGGCCCTTGGCGAGTTTGGCTACTGCTTCTTGGTCAAGGCGCTGAATGGTCGCTGGGTCTGTGGTACGTATGTCGCTACCGCCCATGACATCGGGAGTTCCCTTCTTATACCAAAAGCCTTCCTTCCGTGTCCACTCGCCCATCTGAATGTCAGGTCGCCCCTCAGTAGAGAACATATTGGGGCCTTTAGCTCCCTTCCCTGGCAACCGTGCGAACCCAGCTTCCTCAGTGGCCAGCTTGCGGGCTACCGGGACAACTCCAATGCCAGCAGCCTTCACGCCACGGACACCAGCTTTGAGCGACCCTGTAACGGCAGAAGTCGGGACAACTCCAATGCCAGGGAGTAGGTTGGTCGGATCGAACGCCAACTCTGACAACCCTTTAGTCCCCCACGGCATGTCGGTCTGGCGGTAAAGTTCCGTACGTCGTCCCAGTTCCCACGGCGGGATGCGTCTGGCCTCTTCCACATATCGGTTGGGCGGCACGAATGGCTTACCCTGAGCACGCTCAAATGTCTCTGGGAAGTTCATTCTGAAGGACTCCGCCGCCAGTGGAAGTCCTGTTGCCGCAGACGGCTCTATAACTCTGCGCTGGAAGACATCCGCTGCGCGAACTAATGCGCGACCTAGCGGGCTGACTATCTCTCGCCCTTCCGTAAGTTCTTCTTCGGGGATGCCGCTAGCCCTGCTACCCAGCCGGATGTTCTCGGCGGCGCGGCGTTCGGCAGTGCGGCGTAGTTCGTCCATGAAAGGAGTGCCGGGAGGCTTTGGTGGAGGTCGTGGCGGCGCGAGCTTCTTTCTCAGCTCATCGTTGAGCTTCTGAAAGTCTCCCGCTATGTCGTCGTAGACCGTTCCCATCTTCTTAGTATTGAGGGATGTTCCACTTGATGCCGCCGGTCTGTCTCTCCCCTCTCTGACCAGGCGACAACTTCATAAACTCGCGCAAGAAGGGGTAGTTGCGGAAGTAGTCGAGTTCATTCAAAGCAGGTTCTTGGCCCGCAAGCGCCAT
>C687J35021_10003861_pt1 | contig 10168 bp, 8 predicted proteins | sample RifCSPhighO2_12_FD_35021 | JGI IMG/M metagenome (IMG submission 35021)
CTGTTGGTGGAATAGAATCTTGGACACACAAAAAATCAACAGCTCAAAACTTCGCAGAGGGTGGAAAGGTGATAGAAAGAGTTATAGACCCTGAAGATATAATCTTTGATACAAAAAGTATGCCAGTAAACACGAGAAAAGAGTTCATTAGCGGCGTAGATAGTGGCATGGCTGAACAAGAAGTATTGGTTAAGTTTAGAAAAACATTAGCAGAACCATTAGAAGAACAAGCTCTCAAACAACAAAATGTGCTCAGGCTATCCAAAAAAAACCAGTGGCAATATCGAGACGAGAAAGGAGTATTCACGGTAGCTCCGAGCAAAGCGGAAGCGATAAAAAGGGCTAATGAGGCGTTGGTAGGGGCAAAGACCATCTTGGCTCCAAAGGCCCCGCTTGAAGCAGATTTGGGCGTAAAACCGACCATAAAAACAGAAGTTCCAACCATAGCCGAGGAAGTTGTAGGCAAGCTAGAAGCAGAGCTTACTCCCCAAGAACTTGCGGAGGCCGGCTTTGCCGCTCAATCCGAATACGACCAAGCAATAAAAGAAATCGGCGATCTTGCCGAATCCGGACACAGAGATTTAATTGCGGAGGTAAAACAAAAAGGCGGAATCAGATTTCCTGTGATTAGAGAAGAAGATGAGGTGATCCCTAGATCGTTAAGAAGCAAAAGCCCAGACGCGATGACATTGGACGAAATGGCTGAAGCGACAGGCATGGGATCTGATGAAGAACTAAGGCTTGCTCTAGAAAAACAGGCCGGCGGGCAATTTGCGACTTTAAAAAAACTTAAAATTGATAAAAAAGCTGAATTTATAAGTAAGATCGACAAAGAGCTTAAAAAAGCAAAACGAATGGAAGTCAAAAACGAAGCTGAAAGGACAAAGGTGTTGAAAGATATAGGCAGAGAAGTTATAAAAGAAATCACTAAAAAAAGATTTTCGCTTGCTCAAAAGCTGAAAGCCGAAGCAAGAGCAGAAGTGCGTGGAGTAAAAGTTGGCGTTAAGCTAGGCCGGAAAGAAGCGAGACAGGAAATCATTAGTAAGCTAAGAGAAACCCAGCAAGATATCCGAGGTGTCAAAGACCAGATTATTGATTATGCCAAAGAGCATTTGGCCACCAAAGACCGGGGCCGGGCATTAGTATTATTGCGTGACGCAAAAACTCCCAAAAATTTGGCAAAAGCCTTTTCACGAATAAATCGCTGGGCCGAGGACATAGAAAAAAGAGACATCGTTAAAAGAGTTCTTAAAGCTAAAAAACGAGCATTAGAATCGCCGAGTGTGGCCGTAGATTATAAAGATAAAATCAAAGCCGCAATAGAAGGATTTGAATTAAAAGGCCATACTTCGGAGACAATGAGGCGGCTAGTAGAAACCCAAAAGTTTATAGATGGGGCTCTAGCCAGAGGCGAGGATGTCGAAATGCCGAAACGAATATTGGGGGCGTTAAGAATATTGGCCCGGAAGCCGTTGGCAGATATTACTTTAAGAGAGCTGGATGGCGTAGAGGCCGAGCTTGGAATATTGGAAGATTTAGGCAGATTAAAATGGAAAACAAAAGTTGAGCTTTATGAAATGGAAAAAGGAAAAATCAAACAAGAACTTTTGAAAGAATCGGTGCCTTTGCAGACAAGAGAAATATTTAAACCTCAGCCCGGAGAGAAACTGACAAGCGGACAAAAGTTTAGAAACTACGCCTTAAACGCAATGAATAAAGCCAACCAAATTGATAAAGTGATAAGCCCGATGGATGTAGTTTTTGATGTTTTGGATGGAAGCGTGGGAACATATGACGGGGCTAATTCGAGATTGATAAAGCGAAGGCTGGATACTAAGTTCGGTGCTTATTTGGATTTAAAAGATTCTATTCAAAACAAGACATTGGAACTTGCGGAGAAGCACAATTTGACGGAACCAAACTATCGAAGAATGGGAGTAGTAGCGGCCCGGGAACAAGAAGGCGGGGTAGAGAAATTAAAGAACTTGGGCTTTACAGATGAACAAATCGATGGCATCAAACTTACCGATGCCGAGCAAGAAACGCTAGATTTGATGCGGACAACGCAGGACGAGCAATTCCCATTCGTCCAGCAAATAATGAAAGATATTTATAACCAAGATGTCAAGAAAGTAAAAAACTACTTTTCTTTTATGACTGACTGGAAAGCAATGGATGAGGCCGAGGTGTTTCAAAGACTCGGTCCGAATGTTGAGGAATTCGGCAAGCCAACCAAAAATGTAGAGCTAGGATTTACAAAGGAACGCACTGGGGCCGGAAAGCAAAAGATACAGATCAATGCCATGCGGATTTTCTTAAATCATACCGACAATGTAGCTTATTTAAGATCGATGGCAAGAGATATCAAAATGCTTTCGGAGATAGTAAACTCGCCAGAATATGGAGAAGCGGCTGGTGATATGGGGCAAGTTATAGTTCAGCAATGGTTAGATTTGATGGCGAGAAAGGGTGGGACGAAGGGTGCGAATCAAATTGCGGCAATCGATTGGTTAAGGCGAAACGCAAGTGCCGGGATACTCGGATTAAAGATCAGCTCCGCCGCAATTCAGTGGACGACATTGATAGATGGCATGGGGATGATCGGGCCGGAGTGGGGAATGAAAGGGGCATACGCTATCAGCACAGATGGGGCGTGGCGAGAATTTGTAACAAAATTTCCGGAGCTTAGAGAAAGAATCGGCGGGGAGTTGGCAATTAGGGAATTGGTGGACGGCACATGGTTAGAAAAACTTCAACGAAAGGGTTTTATACCTTTGCAAAAAATAGACGGCATAGCCGCAAGCATGATAGCGGTTGGATCTTATCAAAAGCGAATGGCGGAGCTAGGCCGGGCCATAGATTTGACTAAAGACCCGGATCTTGAAGCGATGGATTATGCCCAACTAGTAATGAGACGAACGCAGGGATCATCTCAATTCAAAGACGTCCCGTTGGCTTTGAGCCGAGGCTCGATGACCGAAAACCGATCAATAGATCGGGCATTCTTCCAATTTCAAACCTTTATGCTTTATAGGTGGAGCCGAGTCAGGCATGATGCGGTTAGGGTAGGCATACGCACGAAAGACCCTAAACACGCAATCAATGTCATGTTTTGGCTCACCATAGCCAGCTTAGCCGCGACAGGCACAAGAATGGGAATTTACAAATTAGAGGATTGGGTTTTTGGTAAAAAAGAAGATGAGGACGACAATAGATTCTGGAGATCAATGTTGCAAGAGTCTATAGGCATGGTTCCGTTCTTAAACAACATTACGGCTATGTGGATGTATGATGCTGAATTTGCCCCAGTAGTTGAGATGCCAAAAGATATTGTTGATCCTCTAAAAAGAGCTGTACAGGCCAAGAAGCCGGAAACCAGAATCCGGGCAGAAGCCGATTTTGTGGCCTCGACAATGAAATTATTTGGAGTGCCTGGTGCGGCTGAATTGAAGCGACAGCTAAAAAATATACTACCCAAAGCACCGGCCGGCAAGCCATCTGCGAATCCTTTGTTAAAAGGAGTAGGTGGCGGTCGGGCCACAAACCCATTATTAAAAAAGTCGGGCAACCCATTATTAAAAGGGTTATAATATAAATATGCGTATCTACCGGCCAATTCAAACAAATAATATTACTCAAAAATTTGGAGATAATTTTGCATGCATAAGAATCTATCCTCCGCTAAAAATAGCTTATAAATCCAAAGATGTTTGCCCAACTGGATATACTGATTTTTATGCCACGATGGGGCTCGCCGGCCACAATGGATACGATTTAAAATCTTGGCATGGAGAACCTGTTTACTTTCCAGTGGCCGGAGACTACGAATGGTTTGGAATAAATGAATTGGATAGCAACGGCGGCCGGGGAGTCAATGTATTCTCTAAGGGCAGAGTATTGGGAGAATACAGAAAATTTAGATTTTGGCATTTGAAAGAAAGCGTTATTAAAGACGGTGATCGGATTATCCCGGGACAGCTGTTGGGATATGCCGACTCAACCGGAGCTAGTTCGGCCACTCATCTGCATTTTGATATGAAGCTAGCGGACGAAGAACGCAATAGTTTGAATACGGACAATGGCTATGCCGGATGCGTTGATATAGAGCCATATTTTGAAAATGAATTTATTTTAGATATTTTACACATCAGCCCGCCGGAACTCGGGTGGGTACAAAAATTATATAGTTTGTTGGCTTCATTAGGATGAAACGAATCGCAATAATTGACGCAAGCGGATGGACGAGCTGGCCAGACAAAATCACAAGCCTGCGTTTGTTTTGGAATCCGATAACGGAAATCTTGTGCGATGTCTTTCCATACAGAGGAGATATTTTATTTGATTCGGGAAACGATATATTGCCCGGCTCATTTTATCCCCGGCTGGTTTGGTATAAGGACATAGCGGAAAAAATAGCACCTGATTTTGATGAGTATCTTTTAATTGTGCCGCCGGCAAAATGGGGAAATCAAAGTGCACAGGGATTTATTCAAGAAAGCAAATATATGAGTATTTCTGTAAACGAATACGACAACATTTATTTCAAAGAACCTACTGGCAAAATCCCGGCCTTCTTTTGGTTTGCCTCGCACGAAATCTCTCACAATTTATGCCAAGATTTTGGGGCAACCGATTCAACTCATATCTATTTTGATTTACAGAATCCAAATCACTTTGGGATTATTGAGTATTTAAGAGAAAAATTAAAAACAAGGTCGGAGGCTTGGTATTTGATCATTAAATCTTTGCGAGAAATCATCCGCTTACTCGGGCTCCTGATAAAACAAAAACAAATTGAGGTATGGGAAAAAGCCAAGTTGCCTGATCCGCCACCCCCACCTCCACCGCCACCGCCCCCGGAAACAATACAAGACATGGTCAGAAGAATATGTAAAGAAGAAGAACTAACGCCGGAAATGTCGGAACGGCTTTTTAAGACAATAAAATGCGAAAGCGATTTTAATCCTAAGGCCATACACAAAAACACAAACGGAACTACAGACTACGGAATAATACAAGCAAACGACAAATGGTACATCGGCCCCGGCAAGCCGATCCCGAACATAGACACGGCTCTCAATAACCCGCAATTTTGCGTTAGAGTTATGGCCAGAGCATTCAAACAAGGAAATGCGAGGCATTGGGTATGCTACAAGCGACTCTATGGCTAGATAGCAAGAAAAATGATAAGATAGAACCAAGGCCGAAGTAGGGTTAAAAGCCCAATTATTAGGCTAATTTTATCCACATGTTAGAAACAAAATGGTGGTCAAGCTCAACCGACCCAGCAAAAGTCAGTTTAACAATCAAAGGTCTCGTGGTTTTTGCGCCGGCATTAGTAATGCTTGGAACGGTATTTGGATTTACTTTTGATATTGATACTCTGGGACAACTTATAAACGAAGTTGCGGTTGTCGGTGCGGGGTTAGTAACAATTTACGGATTACTTAGAAAGCTCGGCAAATAAGAATTATAAATAAATAAACTTTATGATCCGGTTAATAATTTTCTTATTAGCTTTTTTGCCTATGCTTGCCGAAGCCAAAGTTTATAAAACACTTTCCGGCGTTGAAGTCAATGTGCCAGAAATCAGATGGACAACAAAAACTTTTATTTTGCCGAGCGGGTTTGTATGGCTAGAATTGGTTCGGCACGCTAGAGCAGATGAAAGTTCATTAAAAGAAGTAATTGATGGTTATATTGACCAAACAGCCCAGAGACTTAAAATAGATAGTGAAAGAGTCAAGCGGATCGTGCTTTGCGAAAGCCGGTATAACCCGAACGCCGTAAATCCTAAAGACATAGACGGATATAAAAAGTATGGACTTTTGCAATGGTATTTGCCAACCTACTACGGAGCTGGCGGGAAAGACTGGAGAAATTGGAAAGAGAATCTTGATGTGGGCATGCCAATGATGGCGGCCGGTTATTGGCGTAAATGGCCCGTATGTAGCGGGGCCGGATTTTAAGGGGAACGTAGCCTAGCGGCTTAAGGCATCGCATTGTGATCGCGATAACGCGGGTTCGACTCCCGCCGCTCCCCATTTATGGCGGTGCTCGTATATAGCGTGCGAGCTAAGTGTGCGAATAGCTTCTTCGGAAGCCAACGACAGCATAACAGCCGCAACGAAAAGTCGTTTATTAGTTTGACCTGATAACGACTTGAAAACACCGCGAAGGAATGAGCGGATAAAAACATTCCAATATACAGAAGCCCTTCGGGGCTTTTGTGTTACAATTTAATTATGAAACGATACGCTCTTGGAATGATTTTTATTGGTATAATATTAACGCTGGGTGGAGTAGCGGCAACTCGCTGGACTCATAATCCGGAGATCGTGGGTTCGATTCCCACCCCAGCAACAAACACTCTAAACCAAACCAAGCCAACGCCAGATAGAGGGTTTTCTGTCAATCCCAAAGTTAAAGCTAACAAGAGCGTAGAAATTAATCTGACCGCTAATACAATAACTCTAAAAGCCGACAAAGACGAAATTTTGCCTATCGCTTACCAAGCCAAAGAGGGCAAGTGGTTTCAAACGCCCACCGGATACTTCCGGGCCGGGGCCAAAAACAAAGATCACAAATCTTCTCTAACAGGCGTGTTTATGCCTTATGCTGTGCAACTATACGAGGACTTTTTTATACACGAAATCCCATTTTTTGAGGATGGCAAGAAGCTGACATCAGCTTACACTGGTGGGTGCATACGACTAGAAACAGAAATTGCTAAAAGATTTTTTGAATTTGTAGACACCGGAACTCCGATAACTATTTTCAAAGACTTTACGGGTTTGGCTTTGAAAGAAAAGTATCACAAACCAGTGGATTTAAGTTTATTTTGGATCCGCCAGAGCTTCAATAATCCCATAAGACAAACTCATAAATATAGCGGAAATATAGATAAAATAGAATTTGATTACTATCAGCACGCCGGAGTGGACTTGGCCCCGAATTATAATGATACAGAATACCAAGTTTATGCCATAGCAGACGGAAAGATCGCCGGCATATGGCAAAACGGACAGGAAGATCACGGCCTAGGAAATACAATTATAATTGATCATGGCGAATTTTATGCTTTATATGGTCATTTAAGTCGAATCCTAAAACTTGGCGGCGAAGTAAAACGAGGCGACACAATAGGATTTATTGGCAACACTGGTTACGGATGCGATTATTGGCGAATAGGAGAAGATGGATGCGATTCTAAAAATCCAGAAGATAGGCATTTGCATTTAGAAATTAAAACCAAGCCAGTGTTAGAAAATCCCGAGGGGGCAGATGCATGCGAATATAAAACCGGAAAGGGAGTGTGCTATGGATATGTGCCGGACAATCCTAAAAATTATGGATATTTAGACCCGATAGAGGTACTTTTTGATAAAAGTTATCCACAATAAGAATTTGACAGGAAAGTTAATAGACTTAAAATAAAAGTAAGCCCACAAAGTCGTGTAGGCGAATTATCAATAGAAAAAACATGACAGAAAAAGCGTTAAGAGCATTTCAAGCACGCCGGGCCAAGATGCCGATAGGCGGTTTAAACCCGGTATTATCAGAGAAATTGGATCGTATAGAAAGTGGTTTAGTAGAACGAGCCAGACTAGAAAAAATCTTGGTCGAAGAAAGTCAAGCAAGCTTTGCCCAAAAGACTCCGCAGGCCCGCAGAACCCTTATGTTTGCGGTGCTGACGGCCGGAATATTGCGAAATCCAGAAACATTAAAAAGCTGGATTGAGGCATTAGCAAATCTTACAACAGCATGCAACAACTCTTCAAACATCAGATCGAAGGCGTAGAATGGCTAAAGGCCAGAAAGAAAGCATTGCTTGCAGATGAGCAAGGAATCGGCAAGACAAAACAGGCTGTAATCGTAGCCGGAGAAACCAGCAACGGGAAAGACACGCTAGTGATTTGCCCGGCCTCAATGAAAATTACATGGGAACGAGAAATCCACGAAGTCTATCCTGGAGACGAAGTGGAAATTGTAGGTACGAAAAATAAAAGCAAGCCAGCGTGGTATGTAATTAACTACGATCTATTAAAAAAGCATATGCCCTATATTCAAAAACTGAATGTGGGCACTGTTATTTTGGATGAGTGCCATTTTATAAAAGGCCCATCAATCCGATCTCGGCTTTCACTTGGAATTTGCAAATATGCTGATCGAGTTTATTTGCTTACCGGGACGCCGATTATGAACCGGCCCGAAGAACTTTTTAATTTATTGAAAGCCTTAGACCACGAACTCGCTACCGGAACTTATGCGTGGATCACTTACATCAAACGCTACTGCAACGCATACCAGAGAATGGGCCGTGGCCGGACATTTTGGGATACTAGAGGGTCATCTAACATCCCAGAACTTAAAGAAAAAATAGCCACCATATTTTTGAGGCGGGAAAAAAAAGATGTGCTGGACTTGCCGCCCAAGCTAAAATCTAAAATCGTAATCGAAATGGATAGACAATGGAAAGCGAGATATGAAAGAGCATGGGATGATTACATGGAATTTTTACGCCAAAATCCTCCCGATAATTTAAACAACATAATTGAGGCGAGACATCTAGTAGAACTCCAAAAACTGAAGCAGGTTTGCTCTAAGGCCAAGATAGACCGGATAATCGAGGACACAGAAAACATGATAGATGGCGGAGAGAAAGTTATCATTTTTACACAATATACCGAAACCCTAACCAGGCTTTATAATGGCCTAAAGAAATACGGAGTAACCGGAATCTCGGGCCAAACTCCGTCAGACCAAAGAATGGCGAATGTAGACAAATTCCAAAACGATCCTGCATGCATGGTTTTTATAGGCAATACCAAGGCGGCCGGCATTGGCATAACGCTGACGGCCGCGAGCAAAGTGATATTCGCGGATATGTTATGGAGCCCTACCGAGCATTGGCAGGCCGAGGATCGTGCCCATCGAATCGGCACAAAGCAAACCCTTAATGTTTATTATTACCTCGCCAAAGACACCGTAGAAGAAGATATAATGGATTTGCTGGAAGCCAAAGCCAAGCTCATCGAGGCTTTAACAAGCGGAACGCAAACCAAAAGATCGAGGGGACAAGGCGTGGCCCGTGAGCTTATTACAAAGCAGTGGCAACGAATACATGGCTAAAAGCGAATTACACAAAAAACTGCAAGAAGATGCGGTTTACTGGTTATATAAAAACGGATGCGAAATTTTCGCGGATGAAGTAGGAGTAGACGGAGGATACATCATAGACGTTGTGGGAATTAAACGAAATGGCGATACTTTTTGTGTGGAAGTCAAAGCAACGCAAGAAGATTTGGATAAGGCGAGACAAGAGGGGTACTCACAAACCAATCACTTTTTTAATTATCACTATCTTTACTTACCCATAGAACTTGAATTAAAAAACGCTTGGGATGGATGGGGCATAGTGAGAGACTTTAAAAGTATAAGAAAAGCGAAACGCCAAACTAGCCATTTACATTTTTCTGAACTTACAAAACTAATGTTTGATGTCGCTGGCAAACTGGCGAGAGAAAAATATTTTAATAACTTTAGAGATACATATGAATAATTTTGAACCAAACAAAATCTATCAAGGCCATGTTCTCGAAGTCTTGAAAACCTTTCCAGATGAAAGCGTAGACATGATTATAACCAGCCCTCCTTATTTTGGCTTGCGGGATTACGGGGAAGAAACAAAGACGATTTGGGACGGAGCATTAAAATGCCGACACGAATGGCAAACCAAAGAGCGTTTTTTGCATCGCGGCTCGACTAAAACAACAATTCATTCCGCAATTCAAAAAGGCGGACTAAAAGTGGAATGGAAAACAAAAGATAATACCTGTGTAAAATGTGGGGCTTGGCATGGACAGCTTGGCCTAGAACCAACCCTAGAACTTTACTTGGCCCATCTTTTGCAAATCACGGCCGAGCTAAAAAGAGTGCTTAAAAAAGAGGGCACGCTATGGTGGAACCATGGTGACAGCTACAACGGCACCGGGGGAAACCGACAAATTGAGACACAACGAGATACTTATAAAAAATACAATTCAAAGCTCCAGGTCAATCAGGACGGAGTGCATATCGCTAGCATGCCAGAAAAATGCCTTTTAATGCAACCTTACCGCCTAGCCCAGATGATGATCGAAAAACAGCAGTGGCATTTGCGGAATAT
>C687J35021_10003863_pt1 | contig 10161 bp, 5 predicted proteins | sample RifCSPhighO2_12_FD_35021 | JGI IMG/M metagenome (IMG submission 35021)
CGCAAGCGCGGCAAACACCTCAGCCAGCGCGCCCTGGAGCGCCACCGCCACGACTTCGAACAGGCCCAGGGCGAAAGCGACCAGACCCTGTTGGTATCGGGCCACTTCCTCGCCTTCACCGATCACCCGCGCCCCAGCTGGAACGACCTCTGGCTACTGACCGAAATCCATCACCAAGGCAAACAGCCCCAGGTGCTCGAAGAATCGATCACCGATTTCGGTAGCCAACACGATCAGCCCCCTCTCCCACCGGGAGAGGGCTGGGGTGAGGGGAAAGCAGGCAACGCGGACTTCATCCAAGGCTACCGCAACCACTTCACCGCCACCCCCTGGGCGGTGCCCTACCGCCCCAGCCTGGAGCACCCCAAACCACGCATCCTCGGCAGCCAGAGCGCCGTGGTTACCGGCCCCGCCGGCGAAGAAATCCACTGCGATCAATACGGCCGGATCAAAGTGCAATTCTTCTGGGATCGCATTGGTGCGGCCGACGACAAAACCAGCTGTTGGCTGCGAGTGTCGTCGAGCTGGGCCGGCGACCGCTACGGCGCCATCGCCATCCCGCGCATCGGCATGGAAGTGTTGGTGACCTTCCTCGAAGGCGACCCCGACCAGCCCCTGGTCAGCGGCTGCCTGCACCACGCCGCCCATGAAGTGCCCTACGACCTACCGGCGAACAAGACCCGCAGCGTGTTCAAAACCCTGAGCAGCCCCGGCGCTGGCGGCTACAACGAAGTGCGCATCGAGGACAAAAAGGGCGAGGAACAGATCTACATCCACGCCGAGCGCGACTGGGACGAAAACATCGAGCACGACCAGAAGATCCGCATCGGCCACGAACGCCACGATACCGTCGAGGCCAACAGCTACAGCGAATTCAAAGCCGAAGAACACCGCACCACCCACCTCGACCGCAAAAGCGAAATCAAGGCCAGCGACCACCTCACCGTCGGCAACAACCAGCACATCAAGATCGGCACCGGTCAGTTCATCAACGCCGGCAGCGAAATCCACCTGTCCAGCGGCCAGAAAGTCGTGCTCGAAGCCGGCAGCGAACTGACCTTCAAAGCCGCTGGCAGCTTTATCAAGCTCGACGGCGGCGGCATCACCCTGGTCGGGCCGATCATCAAATTCAACTCCGGCGGCGCGCCGGGCAACGGCTCGGGGGCCAGCCCGACCCTGCCAACCAAACCCAAACCGGCGGATACCGCGCCAGTAGGAGAAAAGACCGGAAGAACGCGGGTTAACACTCCGCTCGCCTTGTCTGCGCAAAGCAAAAAAGGCTCCGAAGCGCTGATCGTGGATGTCTGGGGAGACCCGGCACAAGGCGGGCAGATTGAGTTGCTTGGTCCGGAGGACAACGCATGAGTAGTTTCAACGACCAGAACATCGAACAGGGCGTTCGCAAGCGCACTGAATACGAGAACGCCCGTCGTGCTCGGCTGGTGCTTAATATCGGCCGCAAGGACGGCGGCAAGCTGCAACTACCTGTCCTGCTGGATGCCCGCACTACCGAGGAAGAAGAAAACATCCAGCAGAACACCCTGCTGGCAGTGGTTCCGATGGCCCGTTTACCGGGATATGAGACCCACAGCGAGGCTCCCAGGGGCGCCTTGCCACGCCCAGGCCGCATCTACGTTTTCCTGCAGAACAAGCTATGGCGCGAACTGGAGTGCGATGGCAAGGGGCAGCTGTCCGAAGTGGACGTCGCCCATTGGCGCAAGGTGGCGGAGAAGGGCGGTAAAGCCGATCAACGCGAGGCCGTGGGCATGACCCAGTACCTGATCCTTCTGCCCATGATTCTGCAAGGCCGCGATATCGCCAACGACATCTACATGGCCTACAGCGAAATGCCCTGGGCTTGGGAATATATCCAGTGGCTGGAGGCCAATAGCGGGCGCATCAAGAACCGCTGCCAGAACGTTCGGCCGGCCTGGGCCGCCGCGGTGGTCGATGCCAAGCAGTGGAAACCGACACAGGTCATGCCAGCGCTACCCATCGCCACTATCAGTCAGGGCCTATGCGCCCGCGAACTCCATGTGGAAACCCTGCTGGACGATTCGACGCTATTCACGCCCGCGCTGAAAGAACTGCCCGCCCATTCGCCGATCAAGCAGCTAGAGCGATATCAACGGGAACTGGCTGGCCACCTTGGCATCACTCCACCGCCCCCCCTGCCGGCATTGCCTGAAGGCAAGGACCTGCTCGATGAATACAAGCTGCGGGACTATCCGAAGCTGGTCGGCCTTATGCTCGACGATCCACTCTTTGCCTTGCGTCACGCCGTTGCCCAGTCGCGACTGCACATGGAGCTGCTGCAAACCCTGAACGCCCTGATACCGCACCAGCCCTATGGCCGCTATGCCGAAGTACTCTACCGGTATGCAGGGCCACCAACGGGGCCGCTCGCGGAGTTTCAATCGCACATAGACATGCCCGCCTTGCACAAGGCAGTTCTGCAGCAGGAACGCCGAGAAGCCCGCAATCGGCTCTACCGCATCCAGGAGCGCATGGTGGGCTTGACCAAGAGCGCGCTGTCTGCCGCCTTTAATGACTTTTTGCACGCCCGAGACGAACGCCTCCTGGAGCCCTATGCGCTGATCAGCGAAATCCAGCAGACACTGCGCTCCCCCGTTGCCTGCGATCCACTATGCATCGAGCCGGAGGACCGGAAGGTCGCCGCCGAAGCGCGCCGGTTGGCAGCGCAACTCGCCGAAGGCATTCATACGCTGACACGCAGTCTCTTACCCAAAGCGCCGGACCAGCGCCTCGACACGGTACAGCGCGTGGATGCGCTGAAGAGGGAAAATGCCTTGCCGGCACCGGAGCGAGTCGGCCTCAGCTCGATGAACTTCTTCGCTCAAGCCTATGCGGCGCAGAACCTGACCCTCGGCATCGATGAACTGCTCGGCGATTTCATTCGCAGCAGCGCACTGGTCCTGAAGAGCGTCGAGCAAAGTGAAAAACTGACCCAGATAAAACTCGACCGCCTCTTCGCCCCGAGCTTTAACCTGATCAAGCAAATGCACAGCCAGGCCGCCGGCTTGAAACTGATCACCCAGGGCGAGGCCTTGAGCCAGGATCTGGTGGTGCTGGGCGTGCACGGCGGTGGACTGAGCTTCGGGCTTACCCCCGCCGAACGACAGACCCTCACCCGGGAAAACTACCTGTACGCCAACCTCCAAGGCAAAGACGGCAGCACCATCGCCACCACCAGCGGCAAGCAGGCCAACCGCCTGAGCTTCGCCCGCCAGAGCCTGGGGCATATCACGGTGGTTGCCGCACCTGCGAATGATCCGATAGTGGCGCAGTTCGCCAAGATACGGGGTATTGCGCCCCACTTGGGCAAGCTGGAGGCTGTCGGCACCACGCCGGTATTACCGGCTTTAGCGACGGTGTGTGCGGCATTTAGTTGGTATGCGAATACGGTGGGGGCGAAGGCGCTCTACCAGTCTGAAGAGGAGCGCTTCTGGGGAGGTATGGCCTCAGCCACGGCCGATCTTGCCCTGGCAGGCAATACCACGGCACTACGCATGCTCGAAGGATTCGGCAAGACGGATACCTTTTGGTATCGGCTCTGGGAAGATACTGGTGTCGATGTCCGCAAGTTCTCGCAGCGCTGGGCGGAAAACCTGACCAAACGCACCGGCGGCAGCCTGCTCAGCGTCTCACGCATGAGCAACTTTTTGGGCATGAGCTTGACTGCCGGCCTGTTCGCCTGGGACGGCTATCGCGCCTACCGCGACGGCGAGGACGACCAGGCGCTGGCCTATGGCGGTCTGGCTTTTGCCGGCGCCGCCACCTGGGCGCTGTATGGCCTGGGCCTGCTGGGCGGCCCGCTGACCCTGGTCGTCGGTCTCGGCCTGCTCGTCGGCGGCCTGCTCACCGCCGCCCTGCTGGCCGACGGTCCGGCGGAACAGGCGGTCAAGCACGGCCCCTTCGGCCGCAAGCAACGTCTGCCGCAGATGAACGATCCACGCCTGGCCTATCAGCAATTGCTGGGTGCGCTCGGTCAGCCCCAGATACGCATTGCGCGGGTACGCGACTGGCTAGCCAAAGCGCCGAAAGCGGAGCGATTAGAGGTTGAAAAAGCCGCCGAACAAAACAGCGTAGACCTCGACCCGCTAGATTGGGTCGTGGAGTTGGAGTCCGCTCTGCTCAGCCAGTACCCCAAAAATCAGGGCTTCGTCTTGCGTGCCTGGGAGCGCCGGGCCATGCGCACCCATCACAGCGGTTGGGATTACCGGCAACCACCAAGCGAAATCTCGCAGGAAAAATTGGGAGCGCTGGTCATGGACAATAACCGCATGCTATTCATCCTGCCCTGGCAGCATGCGCCGGTACGGGATCCATTGCGCAGTTTCCGCTACGCCCTGCGCGTCTGCGCCCAGTTCCGCCTGAGTGAACACCAATGCCGGGCCGGCGAGCCCTTTCCGGACTACAAGGAACTAACCCTGCCGCAACCCGCACCACGCAGTTGGCAGCCTTACGAACCGCGCCTCGTACCGCAACCGGACCATACGGAAGAAGACGCCCCTTACTGGCGCATCGAACAAAGTGATTATCAAAGTCTATGAATATTCAGACCTCTCCCGACCTCGACGCCCCCTACGGCCCCGCAGCCTACCGTGGCGAGGCCTTGCCGCCACTGCCGCTCAGCAACGGCGACGGCGACGGCAACCTGGGCGGCCTGCTACGCACCCCGCTGCGCTGGGGGCACTATGCCCAGCTGGAGCCCTGGCAGGATACCGGGGCTTACCTGAAGCCCGACGCCCATCTCTACCGCGAAAGTTTAGAACGCACCGGCGAAACCGACCTGTTCATAAATCACCAGCGCTGGAACTTCGAGAATCTCAGTGCGTTTCTGATTCTGGTGCCCTACCTGAAGTGGGGTTGTCTCTTATTCTGGCCGTGGCTCTTTTGGGGATTTTCAATTACTGGTGCGTCATCCGGAGTTCTACATTTCCTTGACAACACATATGGTTCAGATCTCGGTATGTGGTTACTTATTTCACTGAATTTTTTTTTCTTTGGAATGGTTATTTTAAGCGGCTGGTTTCTCCTTGCCCCTAAACCGCGCCCGAAGCGTTACTTTGTTCAAGTAGGTGTTGGCTTTACGGTCGCCCTGACAGCGTCGCTGCTGACTTTTCAAAGCTCACAACACGATGCTACTCCGCTTATAAACTGCGGCATCATGGCCTTGCTGGTCTTTATGGGCTGGATCGGTTGGGACTTCCTGCTGGCTACCTATCTGCGCGTGTTCCAGCACGATGGCAGCGCCTTCAATCGCCAGACCGGCATGCTCAGCTTCGCCCGGCGCTTCCGCAAACCCTTCGTCGCCCCCTTCTATGAATTCGACCCGGTGATGGAATACCGCCCCGACCGCTACGGCGGCGGCAGCTATGCCCTGTGGCTGTTCCACCGCTACACCGGCAACAAGGTCTTTCTCGGCGCCAGGGTGCAATCCCTGGGCATGCGCATGAAGGACTGCCTGGCCTTCTGGGACATGCTGCAGCGCTATATGGATGTGACCCAGCCGCTGCCGGAGCTGCCCATCCTCGAACAGTTCCGCCACCTCGACCCGGCCACCGCCGAACACGACCGCAAGACCGGCCGCAACCCGCGCCATTGGCGCGATATGAGCTACGAAGCCTGGGAGAAACGAGGCCGTGGCGAACGCATGAAGCGCATCGACTCCTACCCCTGGCAGACCCAGCCCTGCATGTCGAAGCCATCATCGACCCTGCACTTAGCATCGAACACTACTACCGCAGCCAGGAAGCAAAGGGCATCCAGGCCACACCCAAGGGTGATGACTTCGATAACGTCCATCGCCACTGAATACTATCGCGACATTTATCAAGGAACGACTTTCATGAGCAAGAAGCTTGACCACAACCTCATTAAAAAATATTACCGCCCCGCCGACACAAAGCCCAAAAGAGCTAAATATGCGTCTGGGGCACTGATGGCAATTGCACTTCTGTTTACTGCCGTTACCAAGCTGTCTGGCCCGATAGATGCTGCTCTTGTTGCTGGGGTTTTGCTGGGTTTGTACCTGTTTATTACATGGGTGACCAAGCCGAACCGCCCCGAAGATATCGGCGAACTGTCTGCGGAGTTTCGCAAAGATGGAGTCCGCATACTGGAAACTGTGGATAATTTGGTAGAGTTCCAAGAAAAAATAAAATTGTCCGAAATAAAGGTGGTCTCTGGTTATATCCAGGATGGATGGTTGTGGGTGCGGGATCGCGGGATATTGCTAGAAACCAAGCAAGACCTGCAATTTCGACTATCACTAAATCTCAATCGGCAAGGATTGGATAACCTGTTAGTGAGTCTGCAGCCGTCGCTGAGCGACATGAATTACAACATTGGAAAGCTGCGTAAATTCCAGCCGTGAGGGCGCGTACAGCATGGCCTGGACGCAACATTACCGGTGCCCAGGCCATCCACCCGCTTACCGCATCGTCTCGAACACCTTGCGAGGACAATTAGTAAAAGGGGCCCCCGTTAGCCAGTCACGCTGTTTACCCTCAATCTACCTGCCCCCGCCCGACCTTACCGCCCCCGAAGTTGTCGAATGGTCCAAGCCCCTGCCGCCCGCGCAATGGGCAAAACGCTCACCCGAACTGGCGCGAGCCGTCGCCCACAACCACTCCGGCGAGAGGCCCATGCCGGGCACCGCCAGCATGTTCGGCTATAGCGCCTTCTCGAACACCTTGGAATTGCGCTGGAAGTTGTACAGCGAGGCGCGTGCTGCCGGCAGGCGGTCGACGCTGCTGGGCACGAAGCCGCGTTCGCGGAACCAGTGGGCGGTCCGGGTGGTGAGCACGAACAGGTGCTTCAAGCCCTGGGCGCGGGCACGTGCCTCGATGCGTTCGAGCAGTTCGTCGCCGCGACCGCCGTGGCGATAGTCGGGGTTGACTGCCAGGCAGGCCAACTCGCCGTAGTCCGACTCGTCGATCTGGTACAGCGCCGCGCAGGCGATGATCAGACCGTCGCGCTCGACGATGCTGAACTGCTCGATCTCGCGCTCCAGCACCTCGCGCGAACGGCGCACCAGGATGCCCTGCTCTTCCAGCGGACTGATCAATTCGATCAGCCCGCCGACATCACCGATATTCGCCTCGCGCAATGACTCGAACTGTTCCTGGTCGACCAGGGTGCCGCCGCCATCGCGGGTGAACAGTTCGGTCAGCAGCGAGCCGTCCTCCACATAGCTGACCAGATGCGCGCGCTTGACCCCGGCGCGGCAGGCCTGGGCCGCGGCGTCGAGCAGCTCGCCCTGATAGCTGTTGCCCAGTCGCGCCAGGTAAGTCGGCACCTGCTGCGGCCGCAGTTCGCGCACCAGCTTGCCTTCTTCGTCGAGCAGGCCGCGCTCGGCACTGAACAGCAGCAGCTTGTCGGCGCCCAGGTCGATGGCCGCACGGGTGGCCACGTCTTCGCAGGCCAGGTTGAAGATTTCCCCGGTCGGCGAATAGCCCAGCGGCGACAGCAGCACGATGCTGCGCTCGTCGAGCAGGCGACCGATACCCTTGCGTCGACCCTGCGCACTTCGCCGGTGTGGTGATAGTCGATACCGTCGACCACGCCGATCGGCCGCGCGGTGACGAAGTTGCCGCTGGCCACGCGCAGGCGCGCGCCCTGCATCGGCGAGGCGGCCATGTCCATCGACAGGCGCGCCTCGATGGCGATGCGCAGCTGGCCGACCGCATCGATCACGCACTCCAGGGTCGCGCCGTCGGTGACCCGCAGATCACGGTGAAAGTGCGGGGTTATGCCGCGCGCGGCCAGACGTGCCTCGATCTGCGAGCGCGAGCCGTGCACCAGCACCAGGCGCACGCCGAGGCTGTGCAGCAGCACCAGGTCGTGGACGATATTGCCGAAATTCGGGTGGGCGACACCCTCGCCCGGCAGCATCACGACGAAGGTGCAGTCGCGGTGGGCATTGATATAGGGCGAAGCGTGGCGGAGCCAATTGACGTAGTCGTGCATGGTGCAGAGAACCTGTGAGTCGTGAACAGAACGCATAAACAAAGCGCGGCAACGCGCCAGACGAAGCAGCCATCGTTACCCGCTTTATCGTCGCAGTTGGGGCATCACGCGTTCGCTCCTCCGGTTGGCAAGGGCCGCATGCAGGCTCATGGGGCCGGACTCAGGCAGTAGTGTTGAATCAGCTCACGTAACAGACGCACAGTCGGCTCGAGACGTGACATTTCCAGGTACTCACCCGGCTGGTGGGCACAGTCGATATCGCCGGGGCCGAGCACCAGGGTCTCGCAACCAAGCTGTTGAAGATAAGGCGCTTCGGTGGCAAACGCCACCGAAGCCGCGCTGTGCCCGGTCAGGCGCTCGGCCAGGCGCACCAATTCACTGTCGGCGGCCTGCTCGAAGGGCGGCACGCTGGGAAACAGCGGGGCGAAGTCGATCTTGACCTGGTGCCGCTCGGCCAGCGGTTGCAGCTTCTGCCGGATCGCCGCGCGCAGCAGTTCCGGCTGCATGCCCGGCAGCGGGCGCAGGTCGAATTCCAGCGAGCACTGGCCGCAGATGCGATTGGGGTTGTCGCCACCGTGGATACAGCCGAGATTCAGGGTCGGTACCGGCACGCCGAACTGCGGGTTGTTGAATTCGCGCTGCCACTGGCCGCGCAGGCCGCGCAGTTCGCTCAGCACATCCTGCATCGCCTCCAGCGCACTGTGGCCGAGGCTGGGGTCGGAGGAATGGCCGCTCTGGCCGAGGATGTCGATGCGCTCCATCATGATGCCCTTGTGCAGGCGGATCGGCTTGAGCCCGGTCGGCTCGCCGATCACCGCGGCGCGCCCCAGGGGCCGGCCGGCCGCGGCCAGNGCGCGGGCGCCGGACATCGAGCTTTCCTCGTCGCAGGTGGCGAGGATCAGCAGCGGCTGCTGGAAGCGCTGTGCCAGCAAGGGTTGCAGCGCCTCGATGACCAGGGCGAAGAAGCCCTTCATGTCGCAACTGCCCAGGCCGACCCAGCGNCCATCGACCTCGGTCAGCTTGAGCGGATCGCTCTGCCACAAGGCCGCATCGAACGGCACTGTGTCGCTATGCCCGGCCAGCACCAGGCCGCCAGGGCCGCTGCCGTAACTGGCCAGCAGATTGAATTTGCCGGGGGTGATTTCCTGCGTCTCGCAGGCGAAACCGAGGTCGCCCAGCCAGCTCGAGAGCAGCTCGATCACCGGCCGGTTGGACTGATCCCAGCGCGCCTGGGTGCAGCTCACCGAAGGCGCGGCGATCAGCGCGGCGAATTGCTCTTTGAAGGAAGGCAGGGGCATTGGCGGTCTCCGCGGGCGTTGCCGCCATCATAGGGGCAACGCCGCTGCGGATGAAACCGTCGAGACTATCTCCGACTCAGAGGAAGATGCCGCGCAGGATATAGAAGAACACGATGGCCAGGGCGGCACCGACCGGCAGGGTGATCAGCCAGGACACGAAGATCTTGCCGATCACGCCCAGGTTCAGCGCGCCGATACCCCGCGCCAGGCCGACGCCCAGTACCGCGCCGACCAGGGTGTGGGTGGTGGACACCGGCAGGCCGATGGCCGAGGCGCCGACCACGGTGGTGGCGGTGGCCAGCTCGGCGGCGAAACCGCGGCTCGGGGTCAGTTCGGTGATTTCCTTGCCGATGGTGGCGATCACCTTGTAGCCATAGGTGGCCAGGCCGATGACGATCCCCACCGCGCCGAGCAGCAGCACCCAACTCGGCACCGGCGCCTTGGCGCCGACAGCCTCACCACCGGACCGGATTACCTCGACAATGGCCGCCAGCGGGCCGACCGCGTTGGCCACATCGTTGGAGCCATGGGCGAAGGCCATGGAGCAGGCGGTGAAGATCATCAGCACGGCGAAGACCTTCTCCACGCTGGCGTAGTGGAAGTCCTTGTCCGCTTCGACGTCGATCTTGATCCGGCTGAGCAGGGCAATCCCCAGCAGCATCACCAGTACCCCGACACCCGTGGCGAGGAAGAAACCTTCGGTGCTGGAGATGCTGAGGCCGATATGCTTGAGGCCCTTGGTCAGGGTCATGATGCTGACCATGAAGCCGGTGGCGAACATATACAGCGGCACGAAGCGCTTGGCGTTGAGGAAGGGCTCATCGGTATCGATGATCAGCCGTTGCACGCTGACGAACAGGCCGAAGGC
>C687J35021_10003864_pt1 | contig 10159 bp, 8 predicted proteins | sample RifCSPhighO2_12_FD_35021 | JGI IMG/M metagenome (IMG submission 35021)
TTATTCCCACAGACTAACCAATTACCTGTTAAGGTAAATGTTACCCCATCAACAGGCGGTGCAACAGGCGGTTCAGTTTGGGGTGCTCAAGGTGGTATGCCATCTGTAGGCGGCGCAACTGATGGGACATCAAACTCCCCAGTGTCGTCTTCATACGGTGTGGCGGCTATCACAGAAGGTACTAACCCAACTTCCGTTACATGGGGTGCTACGGCTTACAGCTCTGGCCCTTATCAATACGGTATCTTGGTTGCGGTTTCAGACCTCTTGGTTCATAACTCAGCAATTGAAGTAGTAGATTCTTGCTCAATGCAAGTTAAAAACGCTTTGGCTCGTCTAGTAGACACAGTTATTCAAACTGTTGTAAACGGAGGAACTAACGGTGTTATCTACGCAGGCGGAAAAACTGCTCGTACAGGACTTGCAGCAGGCGATACAGCTGTTCAAGCAGACATGAACAGAGGTTATAAGCTTCTTGCTTCTTCTAACGCCGCAGGTTTGCGTCCTTACGAAGGCAAGTACTATGTAGCAGTCGTTCACCCTCAAGTAGAAGGTGATTTGATGGCTAACACAAGTACCGGTGGATTCACAGATGTCGGCCGATACACATCGGTTGATGATCTACGCGCAGGTGCTCTAGGAGACTTCAGAGGTATTCGTTACCTCCGAAGCGCATGGCAGAATTACTTCAACTCGACAGTACCTGTTCTTCCAACAACTTTGTTAGGAGACCAGTCCTTCGGTTGGGGTTACTTCCAAGCTCCTTCGGCTTATCTAGTAAATACTCCAGACTCTAACAACGCTCTTAACCTTTATACTAGTATAGGGGGGAAAGTAACTTTAGGCGTAACACGCTTTGAAGACACAATTAACGCAATCAGAATAGTGCGTTATGAGGCAGCTTTCTCGAACTAAGTAATTAGTTTACTCGGGGGGTTTATACCCCTCGGTATAAGCAAATTATTATGGCCACATTAGCAAACACACTTACATTTTCAAGAGCCCAGACCCAATCAGATAGCAATGGTTTGACCGATGCAAACGGCATTGTCTTCGGCAACGAAGCTCTCTTAGACTTCCGTCGCCGCTTAATCAATAAAGGTGTAGACGCTTCTCAATTACAAGAGGCTTATACTTCTGGCACAGTTGACCAAGGAACTTATCTCTATCCAACCGATATGTTCTTCTTAAAAGCCATTGAGTGTAACTACAATAACACCAACGAACAGGACTATATAACCGCCCAGCAAGTAGATGTCTCAAACATTTCTGGTGGAAATTCATTTAGTTGGTTGCGTAAAAATGCCTCAACGGCAGCGCCGCAATTCGACGACCGAGGCGATTGGTTCGAAGTCTTCCCGACTCCTATAAGTGGAAACAATCTAACGAATATGTTCCGTATCTTTTATTTTCTAGAACCGACCGAATACACTGTGACTTCAGATGCTATTAGTTACCCGGAATCTCTGGACTACCGAATACTCGGACTCTATATCGCTTCTTCCTATTACCAGTCACTCGGCAAGTTTGATGAGGCAGACAGATTTATGTTGAAGTATGAACAAAGGGTCGAACAATTAACAGCTACGCTTGGCAGGGGTGTTCAGACTCCTATACAGGCAACCGCCGTTCAATTAACAGGTTTCGAGTATTAAAATGGCATGGACAAACATATCAAAGCCCTCCGCAAACTCATGGACAAGAACAAACCCGCAAGGCAGGGAGCAGTACGACGATCCGTCAGTTTCATACGACGACTCTGGGGTTTTCTACGATGGCGTTAACCAATCAGCATGGACTAATCTTTCAAAACCATCTTCGCTTACTTGGGCACAATGCACATTTACTTGGGCATCAACTAATAGAAAGTGGGGAAGTATTAACTTTACAGCAGTAAATAAACCAACATGAGCAATTTAACCTCAATAATTTCATCAGATTTAGTTTCAGCCGCACCCAGTGTTTTAACTGGGAATTTTCAGAATATCAATCAGGATAAACTAGAGTCTAATCAATCTAGTGTTTTAGCGTATGGGGTCATTACAGGAGCGGCAACAGGTGCGAATACAGTTACTTCTTCTGTTTTAGTAGGTTCATCTGGGCAAGTTTTAACCTCAAGGGGAGCTGGAGTGTTTCCTTCTTTTCAAACAGTTACTCAAGTCGTTCCTTCTGTTTTAACTTATATTCCTTATTCACAAAACTTTATTGATCCTGGGGGTACATCCCCCGGTGCAGCGATAACGAGCTTAACAAGTCCGTCCGTGATGGCTATAGGAAAAGTGATCTTTCCTTTTCAAATTCAAGCAAGTGTGATTTCTTTTTTTATAGGCAATACAACCTCAAGTGTCGCTGGTTTTGATTTAACTCTTTATGCTGAAAATGGCCAATCTCAAGTTTTTTCAACCACAACATCATCAAATATGGGGTCTGGGGACGGTATTGTTGTCGCAGCTTTAAGTTCGGTATTAGCCATAAACCCAGGAATTTATTACATAGGTATAAATACTAATGCTGCAGGTTCTGCGCAACCCATTGCCTTTCAAACAGAAGCCACTGGTGCAAACACATGGAATGGACTTCTTAATAATCCTAGTATTGTTGGGTCGGCGGTAGTTGAGGGTACACTTCCAATTGGAGCAGGAACGCCTCCCTCGACCATCACTCCTTCGGTTATAACTCTCGCAGAAGATAGCACTTTAATATTTAGAATAAATTAACCATGCCATACCCATCCACAATTTCAGCGTTCACTAATCCTCAAGCCACAGACAGGCTTAATAGCCCGTCTCACTCGTCTATCGAATCAGCCCAGAATACAGGACTCACGGAACTACAAACTTTCGTCGGAACTACTAATGCTTCAGCAGTTGGAACTTTAATCTATGACATCCGAGCCGCTGGTTCTGATGGCGGAGGCCATGTGCAAACCGCTAATAAAGGAGGCACAGGTCAAACTTCTTTTTCTAAGGGCGATATTCTAGTCGCTCAAAGTTCATCAGTTATTTCTAAGTTGGCGATTGGAGCAAATAACACAGTTCTCACTGCGTCATCAGGAGATTCTGTGGGTATGAAGTGGCAAGGACAAGGAGCTTCTATTCAATCCCTTATTCCTCCGCTTGCGTTATTTGGGACAGTATCATCAACTATCCAATATTCTTCAAGTATTGTTCAAAACTATGGACTAATAAATATACCTGCCAACATCACTGTAAATACTGTGAGTATGGAAGTTACATCAGTTCTAACTGGAGGTAGTTTTAGATTAGGTTTATACGCCGAAAATGGACAATCTAGTCTTTTCTCTGGAGTTGTATCTAGCGTTACTACTAATGGGGTAAAAAATTTTCAAATTTCAAGTGTAATGGTAGCCGCTGGTAATTATTGGACAGTTTTTACAACTTTAAATGGTAGGGCTCACTTCCGAACATGGATTTTTGACTCTATTGTTACCAATCTCTCTAATCTTTCTAACGCTACTGGCATATCAACAAAAGGAGCTTATACTGGGACATTAACAACAACAGCAGGAAATTTACCAACAACCTTTACCCCTTCTGCGATTGCGGCTAATGCACAGGTGGCAACTGTTATCCGTTTAGATAATTAAAATGGCAACTAAAACTATTACAAATTTTCAAGGCAGACTATCCCGTTATTTTGACGGGGATATTAACTCTGGCTATGCGAAATATGCTACTACCTTTGGTAATGATCCTTTTACCGAGCCTGGGGCTTTGACTTGGTTTGAAACACCTACAAGAATAGATTCAGGAGGTTCGGTTATCACAGACTTGATCGTAGCCGCTAGACCTCGTTTAGAGTCAGGAATTACCTATGTTTACGCAATAGGACACACGGGTCGTCTATACAAAATACAAGTAAATTCACCAACTTCATATAATTCGAATTATGATAACCCAGTTTTATTAGCCACCTTAACAGCTCAGACACCAACATTTAAATACGGAGCGTCTATTCAGTTTTATGGTTCAACAGAAAAGATATTTATAGGACATGATGTAGGTGTTACAAAGGTTAACTTTGACGGAGCGGCAGAGACCTTTATCGGGACTGCCTCGTCCTATACAGCAAATGTCCCTAGACCGTCGGTAAACTTCTTAGGCAAATTATATTTTGGTAATGGACTTAACTTAGCGGAAATTGACTCAACAGAGTTAGTAACAGATTATACTAAACTTGATCCAGGTTTCCCGTCAGGCACGCAAGTCAGAGATATTGATGTCTCGCCCGACGGAACTTATGCTCAGATAATAGTTTCTCGCGTTTCCGCTCCCGATATGACTACTGTAATCCAAGATACTTCTTCGCTGGCCTCAGGTGATTCTTACTTCATTCTTTGGAATGGTTTAGATACAGGATATACCTCGTATAATCCTTTTAATGGATACTTAATCAATGCCAATGTATCCTTTGGGCCTTTTAATTACACTATGGGCTACGACTTGGGTGGGGCGGCTATATACACAGCAGGTCAAAAGATTGTTTCGCTCCCAAACTCACTTTCGCCAAACTTTAATGCTTTATTCTCTACAGGTAATCTTATGGGTTTTGGAGCGCCAGAACAGAGTGCCAGCGTTCTCAAAGGTTCTTTATTAACTTATGGAGCGTATGATAAAGAAATACCTGAAGGTTTGTATAGATTCTTTAGAATATCTGCCACAACACAAACAGACATAGCTCAAATGCCAGTATGTGTTATTGTTTCTAATCTTTTTTATGGATCCTCGTCGGCGGGGTATACGAATAACCAAGTGGGTGCAGCTAAACTTTACTTTTCAACCCTTGAGACAGACTCAGCCCCAACAACTTCGTATAAGTTTTATAAGTTTACCACTGTTCCGACTGGTCTAGGCACAACCATTGCTGGGGTCTATGAAACACAGAATGAATTGTTCTCAAAGAAAATCAAAGTTGGAGAAATTAGAATCTATACTGATTCACTAGTGGCAAATAATTCTTTTACTTTCGAGCTTATAAATCAAGACGGAAATGTGTTGTCTGGGTCTTCTAAGACTTTTACGGCTGGAAGTGGGCCGGACGCAGTGGGGAATGATATTTTACGCTATTCTCCGCAATGTGAGCCTACATATTCACTAGGAGTTCGCATTACAAATGCTGGAAGTGCAAATATGATAATAACTAAAGTCGAAATAGATTATTTTAGTGGAGGATCATAATATTATGGCAGAAAACAAACCAACAAATGCAGGATTCGTCACTCAAGGCCAAAGTGGTCAAGGAGGCGGTGGAGGTGTTGCTCCAACTGTTGCCACCCCAGGCGATGATCAGTCTAAAAAGACCGCTGAGATGATCAATAAGGCAATAGACGGGCTAAAAAAATACTTAACTGAAGTTTACCTAATAGAAGATTCGTCAGAAATTCAGATTAAGGAACACATAAAGTATTACATGGATGGCGGAGGATTCTCAGACAGGAAACTATCAGACAGCCCAACAGACGCTTACTCATTAGTCAATAGAAGGTATGTAACAAATAATGGAGCAACTGCCTCTCGTCCAGGTAGTCCGATAACAGGTCAATTTTATTTTAATACAACAACGACCAAACCAGAGTGGTACACAGGTGCAACTTGGGTGACGCCTTCGGTGATGGTATAATAATTATATGTTTAAAGGATTAAAATCAGGATTTAAAAATTTAGTAGGTAAAGCAAAAACTGGCCTCACTAATCTAGCGCAAGGCACTTCTAAATTCTCAGCATTCCAGGCGAAGCCCACAGGTGGCTTTCCAGCATACAAAGATACTCGCCTCGGTAAGACCACAGCCGCAATTGGAGGAGGATTTAAAAGTCTAGCTACAGGCACTTCTAAGTTGTCAGCTTTCCCAGCTAAACCTGGTGGAGGCTTTCCTTCATTCGGCGAAACAAAATTAGGACAAATAGCACAAGGTAAAAGTGCGCTTAGTGCTTTCAAGCAACCTGTCCTGGGACAACAAACTAAAGGTGGTGCTCTACTCTCGGGAGCCAAGAACTTCGCTAAGGAGGCATTCAAACAAGGGGCTATCGGTATTGGTGCTCCAGGTGTAAATGTATTTGGGGGTCAACCAGAAGCTCAAGCTGAACAACCAGAACAACAAGTGCAGTCTCAATTTGGTGAAACTGCTCCTGTGGGAACAGAAGGTGGTGCAGACTATGCAACCCCAGAAGCGGCTGCTAAAGGAATTACTACTGCCCTAGATGCAAGTGGAACTCCTACTTTAGGAGACACCATAAAGAAAACCCACGAAGCATTAAAATCAGGTGGCGGAGTGGCTCCAATAGATACAAGTGCAGGTATGGCTGGAGCTGGAGCGGCTCTTAAAGAAACTGAAGCAGGTTTACCAGGCCCCACATTTTCAGCCGCAGGTCAATCTTTTATAGACTCCGTGGAAATGGGCGAGGACGAAGGATTTGCTGGTATACAGAAATTACAAGACGAATTTATGGCTCAGCAACAAACTTCACTCGTAGACGATTATAAAGCTATGTTAGCTGAGTCTGGTGTCAAAGAACTAGATACTAAGCTAATGAATTTAGGGAATGTGATAGAGGGTTCTGAAGACGATATTCGTACTGAGGTGGAGAAAGCTGGTGGGTTCGCCACTGACTCTCAAGTCATGGCTTTAACTTCAGTACGAAACAAGAGTTTGATTAAGACCTATAACAATCTCTTAGAAACCCGCAATCAGCAAATGAAGTATATTGATACGATGATGGGCTTGGCCAAAGAAGACAAGGCGGCAGCTAATCAACGCTTCGCAATGCAAATGAACTTCGAAGAAAAGAAATTGGCCTACAAACAAAAAGCTCAAGACAACGCCAAGGAAGCAATGAATAATGTGGTGAGAGCCAAAGGGTACGAAGGATTATTAGCCATGACTGGCGGTGATCCTCGTTACATTGCCAAGGCTGAAAGAATACTTGGGCTATCATCGGGTGGTCTACAAGGACTCGCTACTTACCAAAAACCTCTAACAGAAATGGAAAAACTTGATATTGATTATAAGCGAGCTCAAATTAATAAACTCGCTCAGCCAGATACTCAGGTGGTGGATGAAAATGGCAGGAAATTCCTGATTAATAGTCAAACTGGCGAAATAATTAGAGCTTATGATGATATGTTAGGCGGATTAGCCAGTGGCGCTATCTCAGCTGCGTCGGCTACCCTGCAAGACAAAATTGGATTGATAGATACGCTTTCAACACATAAAGGTCTTAAGTCTTCAGTAGGCCCAACAGGTATATTCGGTCGCGGTGGCTTGACCAGATTATCTCAAGCATTATCTGGTAAACGACAAGAATTTATTGGAGGTGTAGAACAACTCGTCTCTCAAGATACTCTTAATAAACTTCTTGATCTCAAGAAAGAAGGTGGAACGCTCGGTGCTTTGTCTGATCAGGAACGAATAATGTTGGCTAGTGCAGCTACTAAGATTGGTACATGGAGAAAAACTGATAAAAATGGCAATGTTGTAGGCTATCGTGTAAATGAAAGGGCCTTTAAAACAGAACTTGATCGAATTGGCAACCTATCTAAGAAGGCTTATGTTGAATCTGGAGCTGATCCATCGTCGATTGGATTACAACAACTTCCAGATGGTAGGTGGTATACAGTTGATAGTAACGGTAATTATGTAACTTTCCCTTAATATGCAAACACTTACTCCGGAACAATTTAAGAAGATGTACGGAACAGTAAATGTTCAAACAAAGGAACAACCAACTACATTCGGTCAGCGTTTTAAGGGTACCCTCCAACAAGAAAGACAAAAGATACAAGACATACGAGGTTCGGATGCATCTGCTCCAACTAAATTTCTTCAGCAAGCTGCCACCGTTACTGGACTTCCTTTAAAAGCTGGCTACCAAGCGTTACCAGAATTTGCAAGGAAAGGATTGTCTAAAGCAGGTGAAGTAGTTGGAAAAGGTATTGGTGCTGTGTCAGAAAGAATTTCAGATATTCCAGCAGTGCAAAAATTCGCTTCCGGCATGTCAGAAGGTCGATTTAAAAAGACTAGTGATGTCTTAAGTGGTATTTCAGCTGCAGGTGAAACAGCAGGTAATGTTGCTGTAATGTATGGTGCGGTTAAGGGAGGTGTCGCCGGAGCTGAAAAACTCGGTCAGGGGGCAAAAGCAGTAGGTCAACAAATTAGTGAATTTAAAGCGCCTCACATAAAAGCTGCTGTTGAGAAATATGCACACGACCTACGCAAATCTAATTTTAGGATGACACCCGTCGAGAAACAAAAACTAGGAGCTAAGGCGGATAAGGTAGTTGACTATTTAAAAGAAAACAAAGCTGGCGGAACACCAGAACAGCAATACCAATTTATGAATTCTAAATATGACGCCATGGAAGATTCAGTGCAAAAATTACTAAAAGATTCTGGTAAAGTTTATTCTCAAAAAGAAGCCTCGCAAATAGTTAGTAAATTACCTAAACAATTTGCTGAGCAATTTGATAATCCCGAAACTTATACAGATATGGTTAGGAGGGTTCAGTCTTTGGATAAATATATTAAAACTAATTTTCCTAATGGCTTACCCGCTGATAAATTCAATGCCATTAAAAGAAATTATATGAAACAAGGTTTTAGTAAAATGGGAGATGTGGTTGTTAGTGAATCTCGATATGCTATTGGAGAAGCGCTTTACAAACAACTTTTAAAAGATTTTCCAGCACTAAAAACTTTAAATAATGAATATTCAACTATTGTTACCGGTGTGAAATTACTCAAAAAAGCGCTAACAAGAAATGAAGTGGGAATGGTCGGTAAATTAACTGGTCACGCAGCGGGAGGTGCAATAGGTGGAGCAGTGGGAGGGCCAATTGGAGCTGGTGCCGGTATAATGGCCGGAGGACAGATTGCTAAAGTAATTGGCGGTAGTGCCGCTAGAACAAGATTCGCGCGTATACTAGAGGGAGTAACTAGAGTCAAACCCTGATTCTTCTTCATTGCTTAGTCTCTCTTTTTCTTCATCATCTTCACGAATAATTTTAAACAAGAAGTAACCAATTATTAACCCAAGGAATAAATAAGTCATAACCAAACAATAACATGAATCCACAAGAACCACAAAACATAACAGAGAGAACAGTCGGGGAATTAACCCCAGACGAAGCAATGGCCGATTTAGCCTTTGCTACCAACTTACAAGACCAAATAATGCCTCAAATGGCTATGCAAGAAGGCGCTATGATGCCTCCAGAAGGGGCAGGAATGCCCCAGGAGGGCATGGAACAGCCATTAGAGGCGGAAACACCCACAGAGGACATAGACACTAAACTGGAGGCCTTTAAGAAAGAAGTAAAAGACACCATTAAACAAGAAATGTCAACAATGAAGGAAGGATTAATGGACGCTCTAAATGAAAGCGACTAAACTTAAAAACCTCATAAACGCCTTAACCCCGATTGAAGAAAGATCGGATGTTTTTGGCGCGCTTGATAAAGAGTTGGCCAATGTAGCCGATAAGTTAAAGGAAGCAGTCAAAGCTAAGAGCATGGAGCAGGTAGATAACGAATTTAGAAAACTAAAGTCTGCTTTTAAGTCTATCGTCAATGCGTTTGACGAATTGAAAAACGATCTATCGCAAAGAGAAGCCGACCTTTTGGAAAAGATAAACGCCAAGAACGAACAGATAGTAAAAATCCTAGACACCACAGTGGAGAATGAGAAGTCTGGTATTCAAACTAGCCACGCGGAACTTCTAAAAGAACAGAACGACTTAAAGGAAAAGTTTAGCAAGATTGCTCGTATCTCTACTCACTTAATGGAGGCTTACAAGACGGAGATCGGCAATGTTGAAACTAGAGCGAATGATTTGATTGGAGAATTCCAAAACAATTTTGAAAAAGGAAATGAGGACATAGAAAAACAAGTCAAGGAATTAAAAGACGAAACTGTCTTAGCTAAAGAGGCAATTGAGAAACTTAAGAAGGAACTTAATCAACGGCTAGGCCAACATGGGGGTGGTAATGCCAATAGGAATATCACCATGAATGCTAATTCTGTATTAGGAAGATATACTGATATAAACTTTTTAAATAGCAGTACAGTAGGCTGGACAACAACAATTGATAATAATACAGGAAGGGTCAACTTTATGGCTTCAGTTTTAAGTAGTGGCGGAGCTGG
>C687J35021_10003866_pt1 | contig 10155 bp, 1 predicted proteins | sample RifCSPhighO2_12_FD_35021 | JGI IMG/M metagenome (IMG submission 35021)
CAATCTGAATATAAGAAGTTAATTAATGAGTTAAATCCTTATTTAAGTGAACTCCAACAATTAGACGCAACTAGACAAGGTTATGAAACATTAGCAAAAACTAGATCTCAATTTACAGACTATCTTACTAATCCAGAGACTGCTTTAGCATATGATAAACAAGTACTGGGATATGTAGGTAAATCTCCATTTGGTAAGACAACACAATTTACTGAGGCTACTGCTGCTAAAAGATACGATGTTAATAAACTTACAGATGATGCTATTGCTGTAATGAAACCTATTATATCTGCTTGGGAAAAAGAAGAGGGAGCTAATTATAAATCAGGGGAAATAAAACAACTTAAACAAGATAAGATTGGAAAAGGCTTTGATGATTTCGTTAAAGGTAATGCTGATTTTCAGAATCATTTACAATCTGTAATGGATTCTCAAATGTTGTATGGAGCATCTAAAGAAGAAGCTCAAAAATATGCAGAGCAATATATGACGAATCTCAGACAGTCTGTACAGACTAGATTTGAACAAAGTGAATCAAGACAAGGATTAAGTGGTAACGAAGGATATTGGAAAAAGTTGGAGAGAGAAGATAAAGAAGAAGTGAGTATTCCTACAACAGTTGCCGCTCCTGCAGGAAACGAATATCAACAAATGGTAGTTGATGCATTAGAGAAAGAAGCAAATACTAAAGTCAATGAAATGGTTACCTCTATTTATAAAGGAGATGGAACATATACAGAAAAAGACTTACAGAACTATTTAAATCAACTTCCCGTTGATCCTAAAACAGGAGCAACTGCGGATGCTAAAATAATGCTTCAAGGACAAAAGGTTAATCAGATGGCTAAATGGGTTGATGTCACTAATGGTAAATTAAAACCTGGGGCCCCTTTTACTGCAGAACAATATCAGAATGAAAAATATAAATGGGATAAAGCAATTATTAATCGTGATATAGCGACTAACATTAATCAAGAATTACTTGATAATGCTATTACTCAAAATCCTAATTTAGGAAAGACGTATACATATCTACAAAATAACTTTGGTTCATTACTTAATAATGGAGCCGCTGATCTTAAACAACTTAATGATAGGTTGTCTAAAATTGTTTATAGTGGTGATACCTTTAATAAACCAACAACAACAGGAGTATTCTTGTCCGCAGACCTATTAAAGGTAGCAGATGCTATTGATGATATGGGCGGAAAGTTTAAAGTTCCAGGAACAAATGTAATTATAGACTCTAAACAATTAAGGGCATCTGCTGATTCTTTTAAGTTCTACAACAGAGAAGAAGTTGCTAATTCTTCAGAAGCTCAAAGATTAATAGGAGTTATTAATGGAGCTAAGAATATGACAGAGAGTGCTGTTAATCAATATAATGAATTACAGACTTCTGTTGCTAAAGCAAATGTTGGCGGTACTGAATTGTATCCTTCTGATACTGGATTCCAAAACACTAAAGAAGGTAAAGCCTTTAAAAGTGCTTTCGTAACTTCTCCAGGTAGTTTTGATATGAGAGATATATATGGAAATAAAATTACTAATTTGGGACAAATAGATCCTAAAAATATTACCATGGAGGTTTCTTATGGTACTAATACTAAAACAGTTGGGCCCGTAGCTTTTAAAGTCAATACTACAACAAAGGATATATTTGGTCGCGATGTAACTAATACATATACTGTTGTACCTAATGAGAATATATCAGGAGCTCATAAACAAATAATAATTGATGGACTTGAAAATCAATTAACGGGCGATCCTACTCATGATAAACCTATAGAAAATAATTTATTATCTTTAAGAAACGATGAAAAAATAACTACTCTTAAATCATATAGTAATCAACAAATAGATATTCTTAATAATAGTAAAGATAAAATAAGTACGACAACAGGTTCTCCTTATGAAATAATAAATAAAAATGGAGATGCAGTTGGACTTGTATTAAGACACGTCAAAGATCCTAATACTGGTGTTATAAGTATTGAATATACTATTAGAGTTGCTCCCAAAAATACGAGTCCAATGGCGGGACAATCTGTTGTTGTTGAAACAAAAAAGGCTTCAGATATAGAACAAGTAATAAGTCGAATTGTTGACTTAGATATGCAAGGTAAGATTAATGCTATTGAATAATGGCGCACATCCCAACACATATAGAGGAAGGAAATGATCCTCAATTCCCAACATTAGTTCCATCAATTAAAGCTTCCGAAGAGGACATCTCTTTAGAAACTAAACGTGGACTATCTCCAATTGGGGGTACGCCTATTGACGTTGATTATCAAGCTTATCTCAATCAGTTAGGTGCTGATTTTAAACCAGCGTTAGGCGAAGAATACAATAAAGAATTATTAGCTGAGAAGCAAGAAAGAGAACGAATTGCTAAATATGAGAATCAGTCGGCTCTTGAACAATTTGGTAATGTTGTTTTTGGAGGATTAAGTAAAGGCGGACTTACTTTATTAGAGAATGTCGGATATATTGCTGATATAGCAGAATGGACAGGTCTGTCTGATGAAGAAGATAAAGCTTATTCTAACTGGCTATCAGAATTAGCTAAAGAAGGAAAAGGTGGTATAGATGAAGTAATGCCTATACACACGATGGAAACTGGAGACTTTGGCTATTGGATGCAACAGGCGCAAGGGCTTATAGATTCTGCTGTTGGTTATGGTTTAACAGGAGCTGGATCAGGATTATTAGTAAGATCAATGGCTGGTGCACGAAGTGCTTATGCTGGCTATGATGTTGCTAAAAATGTTGCTGCTGCCTCAATGATGAACTATGCTGAAAGCAAGACAATGTCTATAGAGCTATTTAAAAATTCATATGGCGATTTATATGAACAATTTCGTAAAGATGGTTTAGTTCACGACGATGCTCATAGGAAAGCTTCTAATATAGCATCTAAGGAAGCCAATGATTTTATTTGGAATAATAAGATAAACATCATGACTGACTATCTACAATTTAAATCATTATATAGAGGTCATCAGTTTACTCGTAATCTAGTAATGGAAGGTAAACGTAATAAGTCTTTAGACCTATTAGCGGAAGCTGGTAAAGAATCTTTTGAAGAGGTATCCTCTGGCGCATTACAATCAGAAGGAGAATATCAAGCTAGAGTTGAAGGAGGATTAGACGTGTCTGATTACTCTAGTACAATGGTTGGTAGAGCTGCCGATTATGCATTCTCCTCACAAGGATTAACTGAGGCTCTTATGGGGGCATTAGGAGGTCCTGTACAGAGTTATCTGGTTAATAAACCAATAGAGTATCTATCAGATAAGAACTACTCTCAAAAGCAAAAAGAACGTGGTGAACGACAAGAGACTATAATTAAAGATAATGAGAAAGCTCTATTCGACTCTATAAATAATTTTTCTAAAAATCAGGTTGCAAGACAACAAGCAATTAAAGAAGGTAATGATATAGTAGTGCAGAACATGGTTGATGAAGACTTTGTTGATTTAGCACATAAGAACTTTGTTGCTGGTACTACAGAGAAGCTAGAAGAACAAATTGAACGCATACAAAGCCTATCTCCAGAAGAGGCTAAACAACAAGGTCTCGATGACAACTATTCTTCTACAGCATCTAAACAACTTCAAGACTTAAAGAGACTTGAGAAAGAATATATTAAGGAGGCTCGTAAGATTGACGCTGATGAGAATCCTGGTTTCGTTGAACATCTATTTAACATTAAAGCCAGAAGAGATTATGCTCAGAAAGGATTAATTGAATCTCGTCAAGCCGTTGTTGCCAAGACTTCTGAAGTTGTCTCTAAAGCAACAGCACTAACTGGTCAACCTATATCTGATCTTCAATTACAGGAAGCTATTATAGATGATAAGATTTCTTATCTCGAATCAATTAAAATAGAGGATGAGAAAGCTAAAGCCTCTAACGATAAACGAATAGCTGAACTTAAGAAAGCCAAAGAGTCTTTAAAAATTGAAGGATCTATATCTGCAGATAAATTAAATTCTATATCTGAATTTGATGATTTACTATCTTTAAGTAGACAATCTGAAATACTTAATCTCAACAATAACGTATACTCTGAATCTTATGACTATTACTCTAAGAAAGAAAATAGAGATAAAGAAGCTAAGAAGTTAGAAGAAGAGATGAAAGAGAAGGCTAATGCTGCTGCTAAAGCTGCTGCAAAGCGTCAAGCCAGAGAGAAAACAGAGAATGCTAAAACAGTTATTAAAGAAGAGACTTCTGTACCTAGACCCGATACTGGTAGAGAAGAACAGGAAACTATTCCACCACCAGTTGAAGAAGAATATGATGAAGACTATGAAGAAGGAGAGGAAGATGTTAATGATGCTGACCAGAATATAATAGAGAATGCTTTAACTGGTAAGACTACTCCAGATTATTATAAACTATCTGAAGCAACTAATACTTGGGAAGAACTAGCTCCTTTAATTGATGAGGCAGAAAAGTCTGGTGTATTCACTCCAGAGCTTGAAGCACACATGAATAAACAAATGGATCGCATTGATGCTGCTGAGAAAGAGAAGATAGCTAAAAGTAAAAATGCAGATGCTAAAGATATACTAACAACAACAAATACAGAATCTGATACAGGTTATCATGGTGACGATCTTTTAAGAAATGGAAAGAACGACAATGTCAACAAGACACAGACTTCTTTAAATAATTCAGAGGATGAGAAGGATGTTAATGATACTAATGGTAATCCTTTAATAAGCGATAGAAAGCTTTTAGGGGCTACTTCTACTGTTGCATATGGTTATAGTAGGGGCTTTATGGATGTTGATGGAGATAAGACTATGACCACTTCTAATGAGTTGGGTCAATTAAGTAATCAAGCAGTATTAGCTTCAGATACTATATTAGAAGGAGATATATTAACGGTTAGACTATTAAAGCCTTCAGAATTTGAGTCTTATCAGCAACGAGGAGATAAAGTAATATATGATGAGAAAGGTAATGAAGTTGATGTTATTAAAGATGGCACCTTAATTACCTATGATAAATTAATGGAATTAGGGCCTTTATATGCTCCTATAGGATACTTCGATGAAAGAGGTAACTTAATAGGTACTAAACATGATGTGTCTTATATCACTTCTAAAAGAGTGGTTAAAGAAGAGATAGAGAACGATAGAGCTAATATGATTAAAGAACGTAATCTTATATACTCTAATCCTAATGAGACATATACTGTTACTATTGAACACAAGACAAAAGGTATCATTGCTAAGAACGCCAAGAACAAACAACGTACAACTAGTGAAGCTTTACCTAATCTAACTACAGTTGCTATAGCATCAGGATCACAAACACTTAAAACAGGTACTGATTCTGATACAGAAATTAGTGTGGTTAATAAAAAAGACTTTATTCCAGGTAAGACATATGCTATTGTTAAAGCTCCCGATGGATCTACGGTAGCGTTACCTATAAACAATATTAAATTAAGTAGAGAGCATATAGATACTATCAAGAAAGTTATAATCTCTTTCTATAAAAAAACACGAGAACAAGTTGACACTGATGTATTAAATGCTATCTTCGGTAAAGAACCTTCTCCTGCGGAAGTTATAACATATCTTAAACAATTCTTATACTCTGCTGATATTTCTAAAGTAGTAACCGATGGTAAGTTTGATCTATCAACTGGTAAAAGAGATAGATACTATTTCTCAATGGGTACAGATGATATTAAATTTGGTTATAGTAACTCTAAATTATTTCATATAGGAACTAAAATAGAGTTTGTTGGAGATCAATTATTACAAGCTTTAGATATAGTACTTACTAATAGTTACTATGGATTTAGTTTAAAGGGAATGGTGGAGCATGAAAATAAACCACTCCAACTGGTTTACTTCGATCAGGAGGGTAAAGTAACCACAAAGAAGTATGACAATTATGTGGACTACATAAAAGACTATACAGAAACTAATCTTAATGAGGTTATGATTACCTATAAAGACAGTAAAGGAAAAGAAAAGACTGAACCAGTTTATTTCGACAATCCAGTTATTATTACAAGTCCCTTAATTGATAGTAACCTTTTACCTAAAACTGACGTAGAAGTTATTAAAGTTGCTCCTAAAGTAGGGGAAGAGCAACAGAAGAAAAAGAAAAGTAAAGCCAGAACACATGATATGTTCGGCGCTATACCTAAAGTTAAACCTACAGCTAGTGATATAGCTAATCATTTGAAGAAGAAAGCAGATGATGTAGATGATAAAGACGTTAAATCTAAAAAAGACAACTGTTAATGAATCTTAGATGTCCTGTAAAATCAAGTCCAGAATGGAAACTTCTAGTTGAGAACTTAGGAGAAGATAAAGCAATTGCTATATTCATAGCTAACAATGAGTTTGTTCCTGAGATGAATGTTGTAGAATCACTAATTGGGAAAGTAAAAACAGTTTCTTATGGCGAAGACATAGACTTACTTCCTACATATACTTGGGCTAGAAAATCTGAGAATAATTATGAAGTATCTTCTAAAGGAGATAAAAGATTTAGTGCGCTGTATGCTAAACTTAAAGATGGTAGAACTATTGAAGAGGCTTACCAACTAGATGTTAAAGGATATAGAAGTAAAGGAAATGATTGGAAATTAGGTAAAGGAAAACCACCAATTATAAGTATTACAAAAGAACAGCAATGGACTCAATATAAAGATTTATGGAGAACATATCTTAATCAAAATCCTGATTTATTAAACGAATTAAGAGCTAAAGCAAAAGGTAAGGTTCTTACAGATATGTTTGCTTCTACTGATGTTTCACAAGCTAGGGCATTATCTGAAATACTTAATGAAGAACAGGGTGAGAAATTTTCATTTAAAAGAGAAGAGAAAGAGAAGAGAAATGCATCTTCTTTTACCAATCATTCGGGCGGAGCTATTGGAGCTGATACACAATGGGATATTATAGGAAAAGAGTATGGTATGACATCCAATAAACATTATTGGCATAAAAATAAAACTCCGACTGGTAATGTTCAGATAACAGAAGAACAATTAGAAGAAGGTTGGGAACATGTTCAAGAAGCTAATAAGGCTTTGAATAGAAAGCCAAATGCTTATAAATCTTTATTATCACGCAATTGGATGCAAGTTAAGAATTCAGATGCTGTGTTTGCTATTAGTACTCTTACTAATACTAAACAAGTTAGTGGTGGAACTGGATGGGCAGTTCAAATGGCTATTGATAATAAAAAACCAGTCTATGTATTTGACCAGACTCTTAAACAATGGTTTAAATATAGTTATGTAAATAATAGATTTATAGAATGGGATACTCCTTCTCTTACAGAAAACTTTGCTGGTATTGGAACTAGGGAAATAAATGATGCTGGAAAACAGGCTATTAAAGATGTTTATGAAAAAACATTTAAACAAGAACAAGTAGTAGAAAGGGTATCAAAACCACAACCTATTTTATCTCCCATTAGAAAAGGCTTTGATAGAAACAGACTACAAGAAGAATTTAAATCTGATAACATAGGTCTTATTGCTCCAGGTGAAATGAACGCTGTTCAAGAACGTGAGGTAGTTAAATACTTAACCGTTAATGTTCTATCCGACATATATGAACACGGCCTTACTGAAGCTGAATCTATTGAATCGTTCTTAGCTACATTTGAAGAAGGAGTCGAAGAAGGTAATGTTTCTCATGCTATAATCGTTAAACATTGGGATGCCATATTAAAAGCAGTTCAAGTAGAGCGTATTACTATAGGTAAACTATTTGGAGAAGATGAAACTAAAGATGATGATACAGGTGAAGGTAATGAGAACAATGATTCTAGCTATGATGATACCTCAATTAATGTAGATCATAATAGAAAGATAACAGATAAACTTAAACGTTTATTCTATTCTATTCCAGATACTACGGGAGAGATAATAGATGGTCAACCAGTAATTAAAACTACATGGTTTGGTATGAGTGGTATCAAAGATTTAGACGAGACCATGAATACGCTTCAACAAATACTTGTAGGCATAGAGCCAGAGTATTCTACAATGAAGTCCAGACTATCTGACTATAAAGAAGCTTATCCTTGGATAGACTATATTATAGATCACTTAGAAGGAGAATTTATTAAAAGACGCACTGAAGCAGATGATACATTAGGTGTTGAACAAAAGAAAGATGCTATTAAAGAATTTAAGAAAACTGAATGGCGTGTAAAAAACGAGTTTACAACTTGGGCTAATAAGCACTTAGTTAATCAACAAATGATTCTTTGGGATTATAAAGCAGATACTAAAGAATGGATTATTCGTCCTACATATGTTAATCGTAACTCCAATAGTGGTAAGATTATAGATACATGGAGAGAGAAACTTAAACAAACTAATATAGTCACTGTTAATGATAATGGGGACCTAATCATGGATTCTGTTAAAACTAAAGTCAAAGCAGAGGAGTACGATACACTTGTTAAATTATATACAGAAGACAAGGAGAAGTTCATACCTGAGTTTGCTAATTGGCTCAATAGTCTAGGTATTGATATAGATCAAACACTACTTCGTAAATTAATAGATTATGCTGATTCTGGTAAGAGTCGCATATACTTCGGTTCCTATAAACAAGGCAAGAAAGGAACATTCAAACAACAACTAGAAGATGCTGGTGGTATCTTTAAAGAGATAAGAAAGAAACTTGAAGAGAAACAATCTGATGCTGATAACTTACTAACCGTAGGTAATCCATTAGAGGACAACTCAGGTATTAGAAAGTTAGCAAGTTATATTGCTTTATATAGTCCACAATATGTCTCTAATAGTTTCTATGATGGAGATAAGACAGTATGGTCATATTCTGTTAAGAAATATTACACAGACCAAACAGGTCGTTTAAAAAATGATAGTGACTATGTAGATCATCTATTAACTAAAACATTTCAAGGTAGTTCATATGTTCTATCTTATTTAACTCCTCAGAAAAACGGAATAGCTTTTAAAGAAGCTTTTAGAGATCACTTCGATTATCAATATGTAAGTTCCATTAAACGTAGTCGTGGTAGAAGAGCTAAACAAGTAGATGAACTTACTCTACCTGAACTTGAGAGATATAGAATGTCATTCTTTTTTAATCAAGGTGCTATTGATAGTACTTCAGGTCAACGTAGAACTAAACATATAGGACTGACAATGTCCGATAAAAAGCGTTTATTCGTAATGAACATGCTTGCGTTTACGCCTAAAGCTAACTTCGATTCTACTGGCTTTATTAAATCTATTGATGACCCTGAAACTATTGATCGTATCAGAAAGATAATTAAAGTTGAATACCTTCGTATATACGATTGGCAGAGTACTTTAACTAATGAACAAAAATTACAATACCCAGAGAACTATGATGGTGGAGCTGAACTATTCTTTCTATTTCCAGAGTTAAACGATAAAACAAGAGATATATGGGATAAGACGGGAAAGCTTAAACCATATGAGAATATACAAGAGTCTCTTACTTTATATGTACAGAACTTTCTAATGGATTCTATTAATATAAAAGTACAAGAGTGGACTAAATTAGGTATTACTAATACTGAAAATGAAGCTCTCTATGTAGATAAAAGTTATGTTAGAAATATCATTAATCCAAATATAAGTGGATTAGATAAGATGCTTGACTCCTCTCGTAATAGAGCTAAGATGCAACTTATGGCATTAGATTATGAATATAATCAAATGATTAATAACTATGAGATGTATGCTTTATATGCCTCTGATCCTGCTTATTACTTTAAGAAGAATGTTGATGAAACATTGATTAATATAGGAAAGCGTCTTGCTGGTTTAAATGCTCCTGGCGAACACTTAGCTAATACTCAACAAAAAGACATAGCAAAACTAGTAGGGCATAATTACCTACAGCTATTTGCTAAAGACAATGAAACTACTTCCTTTAATATAGATTATCTTGAAGCTACTTTAGGTAAAGAAAGGGCTGCTGCATATAGAAAGATTGAAGCTACAGATGCACAAGAGTACACTACAATTAAAGAAGCAGTCTATGTACTCTTTCACAAAGGTAAATTAAATGACAATCTATATTTAGATCTTATATCTCGTATAGACAAAGAGGGTGATGACTTAGTTCTCTCTAAAGAAGAACTTGATATTATATT
>C687J35021_10003868_pt1 | contig 10151 bp, 17 predicted proteins | sample RifCSPhighO2_12_FD_35021 | JGI IMG/M metagenome (IMG submission 35021)
TGCACAGTCCTTTTCAATGGGGAAACATGTGTGATTTGGCTTATGTCGCATACTCCTTTTATCGAATTACTTTTAATGGTGAGGGCTAGACTTAGCTGTATGCTTGCATGGATGTGCGCCGCAGACGCAATCGCATTTCTCGCAGTAGCGCAAGTTAGCGGGTTCATCTACAGGAACCCACTCCCTGCACCATGTTTTGCGGCAATGGGGACGACACAAGACACCATCGATAACTTCCCTGTCTGCTTCGTCCTTCATTGTCTCTAAGCTAGTTGTAATAAAGCGCACAGTGAGAATGGTGAGCAGTTCACCCAAAGCCAAAGAATGAATAAGAAACTTTGACTTGGGGCGAGCTACTTATCACACAATTATACTACTTACGCGATACCGCTTCAAGTGACTTGTCCACAAGCTCACGGTATATCCCCGACAAGCTCGTTTTTGCTCTTTTTGCTATCTTTTTCGCCGCTTTCCACTGGTAGTCGTACATGCGAATGGAGCGACTAATCATTTTGCTACTTTTTTTCATAAGTCCAATATTTCCTTGATAAGAATAACTGTCTACCGTCAAAGTCTCTTTCGACCGAGTGCCCTCTCAATGTTTCGAGCGTTGCAGAATAAACAGTATTCGTTTCTTCGTCCAGTATCCGAATTTCACTGCAAGCGTTTTGCTCTAGCTTTTCAACGATGGCGCTGTCAATTCCCCACGCATCCATAATTTTCAGGATATGTTTGCTACCTTTTCTTTTCGAGCGGTATTTACCGTCTTCTCCGAGCACGCCGACCTCTTTCCCTCTTGAGTTGTAGAATTTCATTTAAAAACTTCCATAGTTGCTAATCCCGCCCGCCTGTTCGATATTCGGAAAAGGAATGTGCAGACCGAACTTCTCTCCGACAAAACGATTCAAGTGCTCATAGACCTCATCAATATCACTTGATTTGTTCAGCTCTGTTGTTGATTTCTTCTTCAACACGGCAACTTGCAGGGGTCTCCACAGGAGTTCCTTCACCATTTCTTTGTTCCAGTCTGTCTCAATGCGTTCTTTCATTACCAACTGCACGCTGTACCCTGCATTATTTAATTCTCTTGCGAGCAACTCAAAGTACAGGTGCAGTGCGGAATTTTGAGCAACAGAGCGTTTTGAGCGTTTCCGCTCAACATCAAGAACGAGCGCAGTTCCCTCCCCGTGCGTTTCAAGAAACTCACGCCACTTTTTTGGGGTATCTATCGTCAACTTCCCATTCTCGATGTGAGCAGAAAACTGCATGTCTAGAAAGGAATCTTTGACTCGTCAACCTCCTCATCGTCCACGTCAATTACACTCTCGCTTGCTCCGACCTTTGCGATTACCATATATCCGTTTGCATCTTCTTGAAGCGCAAAGCCCTCGGGGATGAGATAAAGTGCAGTCTGCATTTTTCCCGCAACCTGCATTTTGAGTGTTTCGGCCGTAAGCAGTTTGCCTATCCACTCTTTTGAGTCAGTGCCGAACGCTTCGATGAGGCCGTTTAGCGTCGCCCGATTAACGCTGACGTTCTTTGCTTCACCTTGCTCCCCCTGAAAACGGATTTTGCCTACATCTTGGTTCTTCGCTGTCCCGTCTTTATTGGTGAACTGTGAGGGAACGGGCAATACTTCACTGACAAGCTTGCACTTTGTCCCTGATTTCACATCTTTACCTTTTACCCACTCCCCACTAACGCTATTTGATTTTTGATATTGAGCCATAAGTGTTTTTTAATACTCCATCGCCTTAAATAATGCCAACGCCGCCCTAAAACCATTTTTGTCACTTTCTAAATCGAAACTCTCCCTTACCTCGAACGACCCGTCCTTTCCCAGCCGCACAATAATACTCGCGTCGAACTTCTCTCCGTGTTCCTCGGCCATCAAGACATACCCAGCGCATTGAAAGAAGTATTCTCGACCATAAATACCACCTGAGGTTTTGACGTCTCCCATGTACAGCTTGTCTTTGATTTTAGCAGTGAAGTCACACGTTCCCGCACACCACATTTCTCTTGAGTACATCTTTTTCTCTGAAGCAAGGAATTGCACTTTGTTTTCTACCGCCCAATTTACAAACTTTTGAAACATTGGGTTTTCTCCGTCCTTCCCCCACTCATTCGCAAGTGGGTAGGCCAGACCGTTGTTCTCGCTTATCGCCCGTTTAACGTACTCCTCGCAAAGCGCATGAACATCTGTGCCCACTGTCCCCGCCGCTTTTTTCTTTTTACAATGCTGTACTCTCGCTTCACAGAGCCTTTTGTGCCATTCCTCATGTGAGAGGGTTTTAATCGTTTCTAGTGCTTCTCTTGCCCCATCAAGACACTTCTCTGCGTTCTCATACTTGGGATTGAGCCAACCGAGATACTTCACCGCTTCGTCTGCCGCCCACTGTATCAATGACGGTTTGGCTATCACCGAGAGTACATTAGTTATTCCGTACAACCTTCTTCCGTCAAGGGTGTAGACGTGCTTCTTCTCATCAAAGGCAAAGGCTATTTCTTGTTCCATATCTCGTTTTTCACTACTCCTTTTACATCAGCCTTCGCTTGTTTCACAATGGCTTCTACTTCTTTTTCCCCGAGGGCTTCGATGGCTGCGCGTAGCTCAAAGTAGATTGCGGCACGGGTGTGGTCTTCGTGCGATTGTTTGTCGTTCATAGAGGATAGATAAAGTAATAAAGGACAAGGAGCATGAGGGAGGCGATAGGAAGGCCGAGCGCGAGCTTGAGCTGTTCTTGGTACTCCTCTTGGTCTTCGGGAAAGAATTTATCTCGTGCGCGGCTCATATGTTCTTGGGTTATTTATAATTTCTACCGCACATTGGGCAACAATCCGTATTCTTTTCTAGTCTTTGCATTGTTTCCCACGCCGATACTTTGCTAATGCCAAACTTTGCTCCAATTTCTCCTAGTGTGGGTGGACGGTCAAAGAGATGGGTAAATGTGTCAACCCACTTCCGCCTTTCTGTCTGCTTCTTTGTGGGTCTTCTTTTCCCATACAATTTTACAATTGAGCTAGACATATCAGTGTTCAAGAGGGTTAGTAAAGTGTCGTTCGATGTCTTCTGCGCGACCTCGGTCGTTATTTTCTTGTTGCTCGCGCCAATCGTCCGTGGGAGTAGTTTTGGGAGTAAGTGGATTTTGAAGCAAGTGTGCGTTTCGTCGGGAGAGTTCTTCGACCTGCCTGGAGAGCTTGGCAACGGACGCTTGGAGATTCTCAAAACTTTCCATAATCGTCTTTTCTTCTTCTGCTTCTTTCTTCGATTCCTCGAATATCTCGTTTTCGTGTAGTGACATAGTAGTTTTAATTTATCCCTCTCACTCCCCTCTCAAAACGAATTAAGAGAGGGGTGGGAAGGTTCGTTTGTTGTTAATATTTTATCTTTTCTAGGGTTTTCACAGCCCGTTTGAATCCCGCCTTGTTGGTAATTTCTCCACTGCCTTCTCCGTACATTCCCCCGTCGCCCCAAGCAACCATTACGCGGAGTGCCGTAGCTAGTTCATTAAACTCCCTTTCTGTCAGTTTTATGTCTGACGTTCCTGGTATTTTTATCGTCACCATAAGTTTAAGTGATTATGATTTCTTTTAATCGCACTGTAGACATTCACACTCCCTGTCGCGTTACCAGCATCTCCAGTTGAGGCACTTAGTTGGCGGTGGGTGTTTGTGCTGTCCTGTACCTAGTATATGCGATGCCGCGATGCCGCGTCAAGCGCAACTGTGGACAACGGCATAACAAAGCACAGATACCCCGTCTCGTCAAATATCGTTATTCTTAGCCCTGTTTAGATACTTTTCAGTGAAATCAATCTGTCTGTCTAGCTCTTGAAATAGCGGGTCAATGAACCCCAATTGTTGCTGTGCTTCTATCAACTCTACGCGTGCGTTCGTGAGGTGTTTGTTGATAAGCACCTGTCTGTTTTGTTGCTCACTCATTTTTTAGCCCTTCTTTTATCTGCCTGTTTTTTGCCCGTACGTTTTTATTGAACAAGGCGGCGGGATTTACTTTCCACGCTCTCGCCTTCTGCCATTCTTCTCGTAACTCGTCGTTGGTAAGAACAGTAAAGTAGACGCCCTTTGCGTATTTTTGTTCAATGTTTAGCTCACAGCATATTTGATTCACCAACTCTTGTCTTTCATTGAGTTTTCTTCCCTTTTTCTGGGGAACTTTGTAGTGTGCAAACAGCGACTGGGCTGTCTGCATTGGTTTGTATTCTTGTGTGGTGTACTGCTCCATGTACCCATCCTACTCCCTATAAATTTCTTGTCTGAGCGTTATCCACAGCGAGACTTCCAAAAAAAAGTTGCTGTTTTTTCCACCGCTTTGTTTCTTCAATACTCACGTCATAAGACTGATATTGTATTTCTCCCGTTTTTATGTCATAAGTTTTGCCAATGAATAACTCATTTTCAAGAACATCAAGAGACTCCTTCACCTGCCCCCACGGCACTCCCTGTTTCTTCGCCACTCGGTAAATATCAGAACGAGAAACCCAGCTATTCTGTCTTCGCTTCAGGTAGTTGATTATCCTTTCAGAGAGTTGCACAGTTGTTTGATTGTTTGATTAAAGAAAAACCAAGAGAGAACAGGTAGACAAGTCCGAAGAAAGATTAAGAGAGAAGAAAAAGAAAAGTCCCCCAGAAAACCAAACAACTCAAATAGTTACTCCATTTAGGGAGCCATTCGTGCTTTTGGCGGAAGGAAAACTATAAATGAAAAACCCCGACGCTAGCTTGCGTTCGAGGTATTGCGAGTCTCGTGGGCTTTCACCCAAAAAACTAACATCGGGATTTTTCATCGCAATATAACTAACGCATACAAATTATATTCTTCATCAAAAGCACGCGCAAGTGGTTTTTCTGTGGAAACTGTGGATAACGCCAATTTGTGAAGTACAGCTCATGATAAACTGTTTATTATGACCTGTGAGTGTTGTCAAGACTTCTCCCTCTCCCTCTACTTCTGCCGCTCTTGTGGGGCCGAAGTCTCCAAAGACCAGTTTTTCTGCCGAGGAGAAAGTCCCCATGATACCCATAGGATGTTTTTAACTTACGTTGATGGAATAGTAAACACGCGCCACCTTCCCCGTGTCTTTCAACCGCATGACAGGTTCGTTGACCTTGACGCAAAGATTTGGATGCATAAGAAATACTGGAAAAGCCCATGCTAACTCTGTACCAAGGCGATTGCCTTAAAGAAATGAAGAATGTGGGGGGTGAGAGTGTGGACCTAACTGTTACCTCACCGCCCTACGACAACCTCCGTACATACAACGGCAATAATGCTCTTTGGGGAGAAGATGTTTGGAAAGCAGTTATCCAAGACCTTTTCCGCGTTACGAAAGACGGCGGCGTATTGGTGTGGGTAGTTGGGGACGCCACCGTTAAAGGAACCGAGACTGGTACCGCGTTTAAGCAAGCACTTTATGCGAAGGATTGTGGTTTTAACTTGCACGACACGATGATATGGAATAAGGGTTGTTTTTCTGCGGTTGGAGCACTGTCAACAAGATACGCACCCGTATTTGAATATATGTTTGTTTTTTCAAAGGGAAAGCTAAAAACTTTCAACCCAATAAAGGATAAACCGAACAAATGGGTTGGTACAAAGAATCATGGTACGGTTAGGGTTGATGGAGATGTTAGACGCCCAGTGAGTAACAGAAACGCTATCCGTGAATTTGGACAGCGGTACAACATTTGGGACATTCCACCTCATCGCCAAAGGGGAGGGGGCAAGCATCCAGCCCCATTTCCTGAAAAACTCGCACATGACCACATCACGTCATGGTCAAACGAAGGTGATACCGTGTTTGACCCATTTGTGGGTAGTGGCACAACAGGTAAGGTGGCGAAGCAGTTAAATCGCAACTTCATCGGCATAGAGATAGACCCGACATATTTCAAGATTGCAGAGGAAAGAATCGGGATGACTGTAAAATCGCCCAACAGAGCCATTTGACGCAGGAATAAGGCTAAAACCGCTATCTTATCCCCCTTTCCTCATTGCATGAATCTCCCTTCATGAAATAATATATTCATGCCCAAGACAACTGTCTGAAGGCGTTGGAGGAGTCCGTCTGGTACGGCCTCCTTCTTTAGTTTCTTAACATTGAAATATGAAAAAAATTATACGTGTTTTGTCCGTTACATTGATATGTATTATCCTTGCAACCGTTGCGCTGTTCCTCTCACTTGTTTTTAAACCCACGGCTGTGGCATACGAAGCCCCCGTGCAGAAGGTGGGGATAGTGAGGCAGGGCATCGTCTCGGCCTACAACTCTGAAGTAGGCCAAACCGATGACACGCCGTTTATCACTGCGTCTGGGCAACACGTCCGAGATGGTATTGTAGCCAACAACTGCCTCCCTTTTGGGACAGATGTAGTTATTGATGGAAAGCTCTACGAAGTGCAAGACCGCATGAATTCTCGTTACTCCTGTGAGTATTTTGACATCTGGATGGAGTCAAAACCCGAAGCCTTGAGATGGGGCAGGAAAAATATTGAGGTTGTGGAAGTCATTGACTAACCGCAAATATTGTTTTGAGGTACATGAATTTGACTTCATCTGTGCATAACTATCCTTTGTGAAGAAATCGTTGCGTGATAAAATGTAAACATCCATCAGCAAAACATTCCGTTTAAGGAAAAAGCAAAGGTGGACAACTGCGGCACTCGTTCTTCTTCACGGGAAGCCATGCAACGAAAAGTTCTTTCGAGGTACGGAGTCACATTTTCTATATTTCGACAAAGCTCACTGAACTGTTGCTTGCGGCGATGCTGTGGTTAAGCACTAGCCCTTCGGGGCTTTTGCACTAAAGGAGAATTTTTGATAAAATTGAGATAATACTTTTCATATCAGTTTCATGAACACCCCGAACGAACGGGTCGCACATTACAAAGAGAAAGCAAGACAAGCACGCATAGCCGTACTTGGCATGGTTCACAAGGCGCAAACCTCACATATTGCGTCAAATTTCAGCGTCCTTGATTTGGCCACAGTTCTGCACGAAAACCTCGAAAAAGGAGATGAGGTGCTCTGGAGCAAGGGTTGGGCGGCGGCTTCTGCGTACTACTTTTTAGCAAAGCAAGGAAAAATTCCACAAGAAGACTTAGAGAAGTTCCCCAATCCTCCCTATCTTGGACTGGCCGAAACAACAGTGCCAGGGATTTGGGTATCAGGCGGCTCTGTGGGGCAAGGACTACCCGTTTCGGTGGGTATGGCACTGGGAAAAAAACTCGCAAACGAAGACGGGCGGATTTTCTGCATCATGTCTGACGGAGAGTTGGACGAGGGCACGGTGTGGGAGTCTGCAAGAATTGCCGCAAGACACAAACTCAACAACCTCGTTGCCATTATTGACAAAAACGGCTGGCAAGCAATGGGAAGAACGGAAGAAGTAAATGGGGGCGAGCCGAGGGACGCTTTTAAGGGTTTTGGGTGGGACGTGGTTGAGATTGACGGACACAACCACGCGTCAATCGAATATGCGCTGGGTTGCAGAGCAGAAAAACCGATAGTAATTATTGCAGATACCATCAAAGGAAAGGGCGTGTCATTCATGGAAAATCATCTCGTTTTTCATTATAAGCACCTTGAAAAAGATGAATATGAAAAAGCCATGGCGGAACTTAACGGAGATTTGGCAAATGTATAAGACGTATAAAATCTGGAAAATCTATAAACCCTACACGATTTTTGGTATACGAAATTCCCTTAGATTACTGAAGATGTATAAAAACAAAGAAGACAATGCGTAAAACGTTCATCGAATTTCTCACAGCGTTAGCAGAAAAAGACCCAAGAGTTATTCTTATTGTGGGAGATGTTGGGTTTTCATTTCTTGAGGCGTTTAAGGCCAGATTTCCGAAGCAGTTTTTGAATATCGGTATCTGTGAACAGTCCATGCTCAACGTTGCGGCGGGACTGGCAAACGTGGGGTGGAAGCCGTACATATATACGATGAGCAACTTCATTCTTTGCCGCCCCAATGAGCAACTAAGAAACACAATTTGTTACGGTAACGCAAACGTAAAACTGTTCGGAGTGAAAGGCTCTGCGGCCTATCGCTTTCTTGGTTTCTCCCACAATCTTTACGGCACCGAAGAACAGGACTATTTGAAAAATCTCCCAAACATCAACAGCTACTTCCCCGAAACAGAGGAACAAACGAAAGATTTTATGAGCCTAGAGTACGAGCGCAGGGGGCCTTCGTACATGAGGATTTAACATGCAGACCGTACTCGTCACGGGCGGGGCTGGAAGCATAGGAAGCGAGTTGGTCCGCAATCTTTCTGAAAAGCACAAAGTTATTGCCCTTGACCAAGATGAAACGCGGCTTTTCGAGCTACAGGGTGAAGTGCCAGGTGTGATTGCCTACGTCGGGGACGTGAGAAGTTCCGACACCATGGTTGCGCTTTTCAAAGCGTTTCGGCCGGAAATCGTGTATCACTGTGCCGCGATGAAGCATGTCGGCATGTGTGAAAAGTACCCACAAGAAGCGTACAAAACGAACGTTGGAGGAACAGACAACCTCGTTCACTGCGCGTACAAGTTTGGCACAAAGAAGTTTCTTCTTGTTTCAACGGACAAGGCAGTGCGCTCAACTACCGTGATGGGCAACACAAAGAAAGAGGCGGAGGGAATTACCATGTCCTTTAACAAGTTTAGAAAGACCAGATATTACGTTGTGCGTTTCGGAAATGTGTTGGCCTCGCGCGGCTCGGTTGTCCCGATTTTCAAAAAACAGATTGACGGTGGCGGCCCCGTGACGGTAACGGACGAGAAAATGGAAAGATACTTTATGACTGCATTTGAGGCATGTGAGCTTATGGAGAAAGCAATCACGCTTGAGTCGGGTATCTACATGTTCGACATGGGAAAGCCAATGAAAATCCTCGACCTTGCAAACACGATGATTCGGCTCTCTGGTAAAAACATCCCCATTGAATTTATGGGCCGACGGGATGCAGAAAAGATATTTGAAGAACTCTATGACAAACGCACGGAAAAAGTTGAGAAAACCAAATACGCCAAAATATTAAAAGTAACGCAAAAAGCATGAGTGTACGATTTTTCAATCCAGGGCTTACTTACCAGAAACTTAAACCCAAACTCGATGAAGTGTATTTCCGCGTGATGAGTGCGGGAGATTTAATTCTTCGTAAAGACGTGGAGGAATTTGAGAAGCGACTTGCGGAGTTTATCGGCACGAAGTACGCTGTTGCGCTTAATTCGGGCACAGACGCGCTTTATTTGGTATTGCGTGGGCTGGGTATTCGTCATCGTGACGAAGTTATTGTGCCTTCGCGCACATTTGTGGCAACGGCACAGGTTGTTGTTCAGCTCGGTGCAACGCCAGTGTTTTACGACATAGACGGAGACTGGAAAAGCAAGGTTACAGAAAGAACTAAGGCCATCATTCCCGTACACATTGAAGGGGACATTCAAACAGATATGGAAGGAATGCTGTCCTTCGCGAAAGAAAACAACATCCACGTTATCGAAGACGCGGCACAGGCATTTGGGGCAACACAGAAAGGCAAAAAGGCGGGGTCACTTGGAATTGCGGGATGTTTCTCTTTCTACCCCGCCAAAATCCTCGGAGCGTTTGGGGATGCGGGTGGTGTGTGTACCAATGACGAAGAACTGTATAAGTATCTCAAAGACGCAAGAGACCACTTCAAAACCGACGCTAGAGATTGGGGGGTGAACTCACGGCTCGACAACCTACAGGCCGCGTTTCTCAACGTGCGCTTGAAGCGAATTGACGAGATGCTATCGCGTAGGGAAGCTATTGCCGCGGCATACAATCGCGCCTTCGCTGACTTGCCCGTTGGACTTCCACCCGAAACAGAAGGGCGTGTGTGGCAGGATTATCTACTTAACGCAGGAAGCCTAGAGGTAAGAGAGAGGTTGTTTTTCGCCCTCAAAGAAAAAGGAATTGAAACGCTAAGAAACAATTATCCCTTCCCTGTTCCGAAGCTTCCTGGAGCACAGTTGTACGAGGACAGCACACTTCGCTTGCCATGTAACGAGAATTTGACTGACGCAGAGGTGGAAGAAGTTATCAGGGCGGTTAAAGAACTTTATGGTGTATAACCAATGCACCGTTTGTTTGATGGACTCAACGGCCTCGGA
>C687J35021_10003869_pt1 | contig 10151 bp, 2 predicted proteins | sample RifCSPhighO2_12_FD_35021 | JGI IMG/M metagenome (IMG submission 35021)
GGGGCGCGACGCTGGCGATATCGGCCGCCAGCACATAGGGCTCGACCCGGTAGCGCGCCAGCCGTTCGGGGCTGTCGGCCTGGTGGATCGGGTTCATCAGCTGGAAAATCCGCCAGGCACCCGCGGCGTCGCCCAGTTCGGCAAAAGCCATGCCCAGCCAGGCGGCGGCATGGCTGTACTGGCCGCCATTCTCGCGGATCCCCGGTGGATAGGCCTTGATGTAGCCGGGTTCCCGTCGGGTATCGGCGAACGGCGGCCAGAGCAGGCGGATCAGCCGGTGCTGCTCGCTGATCAACTGGGCGGCGGCCTGCTCGATGGCGTGCCGCGCCCGGGGGTTGGCATGCACGCCGGATAGCACCGCCCAGGACTGCGAGATCGAGTCGATCTTGCACTCCGTGTCCGCGTGGCTGCCCAGGGGCCGGCCGGCGTCGTCCAGGGCGCGCAGGTACCAGTCGCCGTCCCAGGCCACTTCATTGATCTGCCGGGTCAGCGCCTGGGCCGCTTTGATCCAGTAGATCTGCTCGTCGAAGCAGGCCTGGCGTTCGGCCAGGCCGGCAAAGCCCTTCATCGTCGCCACCGCGAACCAGCCGAGCCAGACGCTCTCGCCACGGCCCTTGCGACCGAGACGGTCCATGCCGTCGTTCCAGTCACCGCTGCCGATCAACGGCAGGCCATGGCTGCCCCGGGTGTTGCCGTGCTGCAACGCCCGCTTGCAGTGTTCGTAGAGCGAGTGAGGCTGGCCGCCGGGCAGGTAGCGCGCATAGCGATCGTGTTCGTCAGCGGTCAGGGGTGGCGCCTGGAGAAAGGCCAGTGGCTCGTCGAGTATGCTGCGGTCACCGGTGGCCTCGACGTACTGGCTGGTGACGTAGGGCAACCACAGCAGATCATCCGAACAGCGGCTGCGCACGCCACGATCCTGCGGTGGATGCCACCAGTGCAGCACGTCGCCCTCCTCGAACTGGTGGGCGGCGCAGGTGAGGATATGCGCGCGGGCGCGTTGCGGGTCGGCGTGCAACAGGGCCAGCACGTCCTGCAATTGATCGCGGTAGCCGATGGCGCCACCGGCCTGATAGAAGCCGGCGCGGGCCAGAATGCGCGAGGCCAGGGTCTGGTAGAGCAGCCAGCGATTGACCAGCAGATCGAAGGCCGGGTCGGGGGTCTGCACCTGAACCGCACCGAGCAGGCGATCCCAGTGCTCGGTGACCTGGGCCAGGGCCTGCTCGACCTGGCCCTCCTGCTGCCAGTGGCGGGCCAATGCCGTGGCCTGCTCGCGATCGCTGCCCTGGCCGAGCAGGAACACCACCTCGGCGGTGGCGCCGGCGGCGATGTCCAGGTGTACCTGGAACGCGGCGCAGGGGTCGTCACCGGGTTCGATCCTTCCGCCCAGCGCCCAGCGTTGCAGCCCGGCGGGACGGCTCGGATGGCCGGCCAGGCCGAGGAAATCCTGGCGGTCGGCGGTCAGGCTGTGCGGCGGGCGGTTGGCGCTGAGGAACGCGACCCGCTCGGCAAACTCCGGGTTCCACGGGTTGCGGGCCAGCAGCGCGTGGCTGTCGCGCTCGTATTCACAGACCACATGGGTTCTCGCCGTGCTACGCAGCGCCCCGAGCAGCCATTCGGCGTAGTAGGTCGCGGTGATCCGCCTTGGCCGCGGGCTGACATTGTGCAGACGCAACCGGACGATCTTCAGCGGATCGTCCAGGGCCACGAACACCAGCAGCTCCTGCTCCAGGCCCTGGCTGTTGCGCCGCCAACTGCTGTAACCCGCACCGTGGCGAATCTGGCAGGCACTGCCCTGGCCTGCCGGCAACGGCGTGGTGGTCCAGATCGCCGCGGTTTCCTCGTCGCGCAGATACAGCGCTTCGCCGGCACAGTCGGCCAGCGGGTCGTTGTTCCACGGCGTCAGGCGATTCTCGCCGCTGTTCAGCGCCCAGCTGAAACCCAGGCCGGCCTCGCTGACGATGCTGCCGAAGCCCTGATTGGCCAGCACGTTGCACCAGGGGGCCGGGGTGCGCTGGTCCGTCTCGAGGTGGATCAGGTAGTCGCGGCCATCGGCGCTGAAGCCGCCCAGGCCGTTATCCGCGCGCAGATCGCTCGGCCGCGGCAAGGGCCTGTCGACATCCGCTAACGCCTGGCCCGTGCCACTGAACGGCGGCAGCGACGGCCGCGGCAGCATGGCGGCCTGCAGTTGCTCGGCCAACGTGCCGGCCGACTCGTCGAGCACCACCCGCGCTGCGCTTTCGAGCAGGCCGATTTCGTCGGCCGGCAACTGATCGGCGAACAGCAGGTGCACGCCGCCACTGTGCCGGGGCAACTCATCCTGCCCCCCGGCTTCCTGCAGCAACGCGTGCAGTTGTTCGCGCAGCGGCTCGGCATAGCTGGAGGCGCCCAGGCGCAACACCAGCAGATCGACATGCAGGCCGTGGCGCCGCCAGAAACGCTGGCCGCGCACCAGGGTGCGCAGCAGGCCGGTTTCCTGGCCATGACCGATGCGCAACAGCAGCAGCGGCCGATCGCCAGAGATGCCCATGCCCCACAGTCGCGGCTGGCCCAGGCGATTGCCCAGCAGGGTCGCCGCGCTGCCGCGCAGGGTCGGATGCGGATGCAGCAACAAGGAGGCGAGCAGTTGCAGCTCCGCCAGCCAGGCCGGTTCCAGGCCCAGTTGGCGCGCCTCCCGGCTGGCCTCGCTGGCCGCATCGGCGAAGGCCCATTCCAGTGCGGGCAGGGTGGCATAGCGCTCGGCGTGTTCGAGCAGGGACTGCCGCGAGCCTCCGGCCAGGGTCAGGAAGGCCAGCTGCCGGTGTTCGCCGGGTTCGAGCACCAGGCGCACCTGCAGCGCCATCACCGGGTCGAGTGTCCAGCCGCTGTTGCCGCCCAGCCCGTGGAGCACGCCTTGCGGCTGACGCTCATCGCCGTGACGGCCGAGGAAGCTCTGCCGGTCGCTGTCAAACCTCACCACCGCCATGCGCGGGTCGTCGATCACCAGGCGATGCAGGAGCAGTGGCGGTTTTTCCTCGGGATGGCGCGCACGCCGGGTAAACAGCAAGGCCTGCAGCTGCGGGAGATACTCGCTGCCGACGAACAACTTGCTGAACGCCGGGTGGCGTTCGTCGTCGAGCGGCGGCGCCAGTACCACTTCGCCATAACTGGTCAGTTGCAGGGTGCGCGCTCGATCGCTCTCGTTGCTCAGGGTCAGGCGGCGGATTTCCAGGTCGTCGGCAGCGGCGACGGCAACCTCCATGCGCAGGCGGATGCCATGGTCGTAACGCTGGAATTCCGCCATATGCGGATGGAAGGTCACCTGCTCATGCTCGGACAACATGCCGGTCGGCTGCCGGCCCGCCGACCACAGCGCCCCGCTCTGCTCGTCGCGCAGGTAGATCCACAGCCCCTGGCTGTCGCGGGTGGCATCGCCCTGCCAGCGCGTCAGCGCATGCTGATGCCAGTTCAGCCCGCCGCCACCGGCGGTGGATATCCAACTGCACAGACGGCCGTTGCCGAGCACGTGAACCTGGGGGAACAGCTCGGCGCCCTTGGGCAGCCAGGCATGCGGCGGCGCCACCCGACTGCTGCTGATCGGCGCCTGGCGCGCCTCGAGCCGCGGGCTTTGCGCCGGCAGTTCCTGCGGGATGCGCTCATGCAGCAACAGCTCCATGATCCTGACCCGCGGTTCTTCACGAAAACGCCGCACCAGCACATCGGCACAGAGGGCATTGTCCAGGGCGGCGAGGATCATGCCCTGGTGATGGGCCATGAACGCGCGCACGGTAGTGCAACGCCGGCCACTGGCAACCCGCTCGGCGGTGAAGTCCGCCGCTTCGTAGAGCCCGTAGCTGCCGACCAGGCCGAGGCGTTGCAGGCGCAACAGATTGTCCAGCGCGGCCGCCGGATTGACCGCCAGGGCCAGCGCCGTCGCGTAGGGCGCCACCACCAGATCGCGCGCCTGCTCGCGGCGCAGGCCCAATGCGGACACCCCGAATGCCCGGTAGCGGTAGCGGTGTTCGGGATCGCGCGAGGCGAAGGCCGATTCGGAGATGCCCCAGGGCACGCCCTTGTCGCGGCCATGCTGGCGCTGCACCTCGACGGCGGCGCGTTCGCTCTGCCCGAGCAGCGAGCCGGCATGGCTGGGCAGCAGCAGCGGCGGCATCAGGTACTCGAACATCGAGCCATTCCAGGACAGCAAGGACAGCCCGCCGGCCATCTGCGCCAAGGGCCGACCGAGGCTGAACCAGTGTTCCAGGGGCACATCGCCCTTCATGATGGCGAAATAGCTGGCCAGTCGCGCCTCGCTCGCCAGCAGGTCGTAATGGTGATTGTCCAGGCGGTCGGCACTGAGGTTGTAGCCAATGTGGAACAGCCGTGACTGCTCATCGTAGAGCGGCCGGAAATCCATGCCCAAGGCCATCGACTCGGCCCGCGCCGCGTCCTCCAGCAGATTCTGCCGCAGCAATTGCTGCGCCTGGCAGCCGGTGTCCAGCGCCAGTTTGAGTTCGCTCTGCCAGTGTGCGTCGGCGGCGTCCGTCGCGACGTAGCTGGCCAGCAGGGCCTGGGCCTCGACGCAGGCGGTAGCGATTTCGCCCATGCTCAGGCTCGGCGGCAGGCAGGCGGCGAGTTGTTCCACCAGCTGCCGGCGCCCGGCCGGCGGCGCTTCCAGCAGGCTCTGCCAGGGTTGCAGGCGCTCGCGGTCGCGGCGGATATCGAGCAGGTGATGGTGGACGCGCTCCAGCCAGCTCTGGATCTCCTTGAGCTGCTGCACGCTTAGCCCTGGCTGGCGGGGAATGGCCTGGGCCAGCGCCGTACGCAACGCGCTTTCCTGCTCCTGCAGCGTGTCCAGGATCTGCCAGTCGCCACTGGCTCGCTGGCAATCGAGGGCGAAGGCGGCCAGGCGCTCCTGCACCTCGCCCTGCTCGACCACGCGCAGGGCGTTGCGCAGCAACTCGACTGCGTCCTCCAGACCCGCCCAGCGTTGCTCGCGTAGCGCCGTACCGGCGGCGATTTCGAGGCAGCCTTGCTGCAGGGTCAACAGGCAGACCGCCAGGTTGCCGCTGTCGACGGTCGACACATAGCGCGGTTCCAACGGGCTCAACAGGCGCGTGTCATACCAGTTGAGCCAGTGGCCACGGTAGCGTTCGAGCTGCTGCAGGGTGTCCAGGACGCGGCGGATGCGGGCGGACAGGTCGCTGGCGCCGACATAACCCAGATCCGCCGCGGCGAGGGTGGACAGAAACAGCATGCCGATATTGGTCGGCGAGGTGCGGTGGGCGATCTCGCTGTAGGGCTCTTCCTGGTAGTTGTCCGGCGGCAGCCAGTGGTCGTCGGGGCCAACGAAGGTTTCGAAGAACAGCCAGGTACGTCGCGCCAGTTGGCGGAGGAAGGCGCGCTGGGTCTGATCCAGCTCGACCATGGCCGGCCGGCGCGGCTTGGCGATGCTCAGGGCGATTTCCGGGGCCAGCAGCCAGAGCAGCAGCAAGGGCGCGGCCGGCAGCAAGGCGCCGCGATTGAACAGTGCCAGCAAGCCACCCAGCAGCACGGCAAAGGTCGGCGAGGCGCACATCTGCCGCCAGACATAAGCGTGCGAACCGCGCNCGGCCAGGATCCGCGCCTGATGCGCGGCAGTGGTCCATTCGAGCAGGCGTTGGCGCGACACCCCGAGCCGCCACAGGGTGCGGCCCAGCGCATCGAGCGCAATCACGGCATCGTTGACCAGAAATGCCAGCGCCAGGAACCAGCGGCCGGCATGGTCGCGCAACCCGCGCAGCATGCCCTTCACCGCGCCGCGCCGACGACCGGCCGCCAGCCCGGTGACCAGTTCGGTGAACAGATGGCCCCCCGGTACGGCCACGGCCAGCAGCGTCCAGACCCAGGGCGAGCCGGGCAACCACAGCCAGCCGGCCGTCACCAGGGCTACCAGTGACAGCGGGATCAGACTGCGGCGCAGGTTGTCGATCATCTTCCAGCGGTCGAGCGGGCGCAGGCGATTGCTCAGCCTGGAGCCATCGCTGGCCGGCACCTTGTGCCACAACCAGGGCAGCAATTGCCAGTCGCCGCGCAGCCAGCGGTGCTGTCGGCGGGCATAGTCGAGGTAGGAAGCGGGGAACCCCTCGTAGAGCACGATGTCGCTGACCAGCCCGGCGCGGCCGTGGATGCCTTCGAACAGATCGTGGCTGACCAGGCTGTTTTCCGGGATGCGCCCTTCCAGGCTGCGCTGGAAAGGCGCGACCTCGTAGATGCCCTTGCCGACGAAGATGCCGGAGCCGAACAGGTCCTGATAGACGTCGGAAACCGCCCGGGTGTAGATGTCGATGGCCGTGTCGCCGGTATAAAGCCGCGCGAACAACGAGCGGTTGCCGCGCTCCGGGGCGATTTCCACCCGTGGCTGCAGCACCGTGTAACCGCGCAGTACCCCGCCACTGAGCGGGTCGAACTCGGCGCCATTGAGTGGATGGGCCAGGGTGCCGACCAGGCGCGCGACCGTCCCCGCGGGCAAGCCGGTATCGGCATCCACGGTCACCACGAAGCGAATGCCGCGCAAGCCCGCAGGATCGCCCTCATGCAGGCTGAAGGCGTCCTCCTTGGCTCCCAGCAGGTAGTGATTGAACTGCTCGAGTTTGCCGCGTTTGCGTTCCCAGCCCATCCAGCAACCCTCGCCCGGGTTGTACAGGCGCGGGCGTTGCAGCAGGTGGAAAGGCCCGCCATGGTTGTCGGTATGGCGCTGGTTGAGCCGGCGAATGCCCTGGATCAGCAGCTGATCCAGCTGCGCGTCGTGGGGCATGCGCTGCGCCGGCGCATCGGCATGATCGCTGAGCAGGACGAAGCGCAGCAGCGGATCCGGGTTGGCCAGGTAGTGCATCTCCAGCTGCTCGAGTACCTCCATGGCTTCGTCGGTGCTGGCCAGCAGTACCGGCACCACCACCGCCGTGGCGCAGTTGTGGGCGATGGCCCTGCTGAAATCGAGCTTGGGCAACACCCGTGGCGGCAGGTTGCGGGTGACCAGCCAATGCACCAGGGTGATGCTCAGTACCGAGGCCGGCAGCACGGCCAGCACGATGCCGAGCAGCCAGGTCGCCTGGCTCGCGCCGACCAGCGCCAGGTACCAGGCCGGCAGCAGCAAGGCGGCGCCCCCGGCCAGGCCGAGCGCAGCGGCATAGACTTGACCGGCATGCGCAAACAGCCAGCGCCGCCAGGCCGCCGCCAGGCTTGGCCGATAACCCAGGGCGCTCTCGCAGCGCTCGCGGCCCGGGCCGATCAGCCAGTAACCGACATGCCCACTGGCATCTGCCGGATTGCCGGCCAGGGCGTGTTGCAGCACCTGCTGGGCCACCTCGGGCTCGCTGCGCTGGGCGCCGGCGGCGAGTTCCTCCAGCGCCTTGCGGTAGCGGTCACGGGTGTCGAAGTCCATGAGCGGATAGACGCCCGCCGGGTCAGTGCGCAGGATCTCTTCGATGCGACTGCATTGCTCGAAGAAATCCTTCCAGGGGATCGCGGCAATGATGCCCAGATTGGCCAGCGCCCGCGCCACGCACTCGGTGTCATCGAAGGTGGCCAGCTCGACGCAATGCCGGGTCGGTTCGAAGGGCGCCTGCAGCTGCGGCAGCAAACGGCCGAATGCGCTGACCAGGATTTCCACGCAGGCCAGGCGCAGCATGGTCGGGAACGCCCACAGTTCGGCGATGGTCAAGGGCGCATCGGCCTGGTAGGTGCTGACGAACTGCACGGCACCGGGCAGCGACAACTGCAGGCGCGAGGCGTGCAGATAGCCCTGGGCAATGGCGAAAATCCGCGGAATGCCCTCCTCGCCCGGATTGGTCAGGCATGGCAGACGCCGGTAGAACTCGCNCGGCAGGTCTTCGCCGATTTGCCGCGCGGCACGCTGCACCTGGTAATCATTGTCCAGCAACCACTCGGCGGCCTTGGCGACTTCCGCCGCCGGTTCGAGGCAAAGCGTCCGTGCGGCTTGCAGCCAGGCGTCCAGTTCGTCGATATGCAGCCACACCGGCAAATCGCCGGGTTGGCCCGCGACCAGCAGATGGCGTTCGCGCAACTGGCTGGCCACCACGTCGAGCAGGCCTTTGGGGGGATCGGATTGCGTCAGGTTCACCGTGTCCTCGGCAAGGCAAAGCGCAACTCCAGCTGACCGCCGCCGTCATCCTGGAATGCGCTGAACGGCGGTTGCTGGCGCATGACCAGCAAGGGTTGACGGATATGGCTCATGAGGAAGCTGGTGACGCTGCCATAGGGTACATCCTGACGGCCGCTGCAGCCGTGCGCGGACAGCACCAGCAGATCCACGCCTTCCTGGGCGGCGATGCGCACCAGGCTGCTGCGCACGTCCTCGCAGAGCACGCTGGCACGCACCACGAGGCCGTGTTCGCTGGCGCGGCTCTGCAGGCGCGCCAGGTACTGCTGGGCAACCCGTTGATTGCGCCGCAGCAGTCGCTCGCTCAATTCGATATCTTCGCTTTCGGCCGGCCCAACCTCGGTCAGCGCGGTCGGCGGCACCACATGCACCAGCAGCAGCTCGGCGTGCTGCGCCTTGGCCAGGTGCATGGCGAAGGGCAACACGCTCTCGGCCCGGCAGGAACCGTCGAGCGGCACCAGTAGGCGCCGATAGCCCGTGGCGGGGACATCTTGCGCCGAGCCGGGAACCAACAGCAGTGAACCCGGGGCATGATCGACCACTTCCCGCGCCGTATCGCCCAGGCCCCAATTTTCAGGCCGCCATTCGCCGTGGGTGCCCAGAACCGTCAGCTCGTTGGGGTGCCTTTGCGCCCACAGGCTGATCTGTTCGGCCGCCTGGCCCTCGACGACTTCGGCCTCGATGGGCGCGCACAGATGCCGATATTGTTCGACCAGGGCTGTCACCTGGCCATAGGCCTCGCGCCGCCGAATCTCCCAGTCGAGCGGGTCCTGGCATTCCTCGCCGGTCGGGCGGGTAATGAATACCCGCAGCAAGAGCAGCGGAACACCCAGGCTATTGGCGATCGCAATGGCATGCAGGATCACCTTGTTGACCGGCTCGCCCGAGCCGATGCAGGCCACCACCCGGGTAAACCCCTTGGCAGGCACAGTCTCGGCGTTTTGAGTCGATTCGGGGGTAACGTTGTCAGTGATCATCCGCAGGGTTTCCTCCGGCTCCAAAAGGGAAGCGTCCAAGAAACGAATCTTCACCCTAATCAGCCGCGGTGGACGGCGGGTTGATGCAGATCAAGTGCAGCGGCGGCCATGCCGTCAGGGCGACGAAGCGGCCAGGCGCGGTTCCAGGTAGGCGATCAGGGCATCGAGGCTGTCCAGCTTGTGGTAGTCGGCCTCGGGGATATTCACCCCCAGGCGCCGGTGCAAGGCGCCGAGAAAGCGCAGCCAGTCCATCGAGTCGAGGTCGACCTCGTCGCGCAGCGGGCGGTCGCCGCGCAACGCCTCTGCTTCGAGTTCCGGCGCGATGTGCTGCAACTCGGCCAGGACCTGCTGGCGCAGCTGTTGTCGATCCATTGTCATGCTCCTCAGAGGCTGTCTGGTTGCTGCAACAGGCGCCGCACTTCGCCGAGAAAGCGCGCGCCATAGTGACCGTCGCTAACCCGGTGATCGGCGGCCAGGCTGGCGACCACGCAGGGCATCACGCAGAGCTGCCCCGCCTCCACCCAGGGTCGCTCGGCGATGCGCCCGAAACCGACCAGGGCCACCTGGGGCGGATAGATCACGCCGAACACGGCGTCCACGCCCTGATCGCCGAGCTGGGTGACGGTGAGGCTGGCATCGCTCAGTTCCGAGCTGCGCAGCGAGCCGCTGCGGGCGCGCTGAACCAGATCGGTGAGTTCGCCCATCAGCTGTTCCAGTGGCTTGCTGGCGACCGCGTGCAGCGCCGGCGCGATCAGGCCGCCCTGGCGCAGGGCGATGGCCACGCCGAGGTGAATGTCGCCGGCCGGCTGGAAGACACCCTCGCGCCAGAAGCCATTCAGCTGCGGGTACTCGCGCAACGCCAGGGCCACCGCCTTGAGCAGCAGCACGCCGGGCAGCAGGCGTTCCTCCGGGGTGCTCCGGGCATTGCGCGCCTGCAGCCAGGCCATGGCCTGGCCCAGGGCGATGGTTTCGCTGAGGTAGTAATGCGGGATCTCGCGCTTGGACCGGCTCATGGCCGCGGCGATGGCCTGGCGCATGGC
>C687J35021_10003871_pt1 | contig 10147 bp, 7 predicted proteins | sample RifCSPhighO2_12_FD_35021 | JGI IMG/M metagenome (IMG submission 35021)
AATCCGCTTCGGGGATACGGAGCGTTTTTTTGGCGAGAAAATAATCTGGGACAAGACATCTTTTACCCGTTCCAGGCTGGGGGCGGTGTTATTAAGCTGACAAAAAACCATGAGCCGGTTTAACGACCCCTCCAGTTCGCGGATGTTTGTTTCCACTGCCTGAGCGATATATTCGAGAACCTGGTCCTCCACTCCATAGCCGCGTTCTTTCGCCTTGGCGCGCAAGATGGCGAGCCGGGTTTCAAAGTCGGGCGGTTGGACGTCCGCGATCATGCCCCATTCAAAGCGCGAAACCAGGCGCTCCTCGATCGCGGGGATGTCCTTGGGGAGCCGGTCCGAGGAAAGGACAATTTGTTTATTATTTTGATGCAGGGCGTTAAAAGTATGAAAAAATTCTTCTTGGGTCTGTTCTTTCCCGGCCAGAAACTGGATATCATCAACCAGAAGGACGTCGACGCCCCGGTAGAGATTTTTGAAATTTTCCGCCCGGTTGTCTCTGACGGCCTGGATAAAGTCGTTCGTGAATTTCTCGGAGGTGACGTAGAGAACCTTGCTCGGAGACGAATTTTTTAGAAACTCGTTGCCGACGGCCTGCATTAAGTGGGTTTTACCAAGACCGACGCCCCCGTACACAAACAGGGGGTTGTAGGACTTGCCCGGATTTTTGGTGACAGCGGAAGCGGCCGCCGCGGCCAATTCATTGTTGCTCCCAATGATAAAATTCTGAAAAGTGTATTTGGGGTTGAGCCCGGTACTTAAAGTGGAGGGTTTGGGTGTTACTGGGCGGTCGGCGGGAGCCTCCGCTTCTATTTTTTGTGGTGGGTAGGGGGCTGGCCGGTAGTTGCTCGTGATTTGATATTCAATGTGGGCGATATCCGGATTTACAGAACGGACCGCTCGCAGGATTTCTTGGTGAAACTTGTTCTGTAGCCACTCTTTGGTGAAGGAATTTGGAACGCCGATGACGATTTTCCCTTCGTTTTGGTCAAGTATCGAGGTATGTTTGAACCACGTCGTAAAACTCGCTTTTGAAAGCGAAAGCTCAAGATTTCCCAATACGACTTGCCAGAGTTGCTTAATAGGATTCACGAGTTTTTTACCCTTTGCTGATCATTTCAGTCCGATTCTTTTTGCATCTTACCAGAAAAGGTTATCAACAGTAAAATNATGGAATATTGCCTTAAACAAGCCAAAAGTTTTTTAGACTGTGGGTAGAATGTGGAAAGTAGGTGCATCACTTTTTTTGTTTGACTAACGCGGGGAAGAAAACGTATAATAGATGAAAGTAATTTTGTTTAAACGTTCCGTTTGCTCAGAAAAACCAACTAAACAATTTCGATAAAGAAAGAGTGAAGAGAACCTATCAGCCTAAAAGAAAACACCGCGCTCGTCGTCACGGCTTCCGCAAACGGATGAAGTCCCGCACAGGACGCCGGGTTTTGCGGGCGAGACGCAATAAACAACGCGCTAGACTAACGATTTGAGGATGTTGGCGCGTTCTTATCGACTTCTGCTCGATCATGATTTTCAAAAAATCTATAAACGCGGGAAACGCATTACGACACCGCATCTGCGGATTTTTTATTTGCCGATTCAAGGAGGGAGTTCGCGGTTTGGATTTGTCATTCCGAGCAAAACAGTCAAAAATATCGTGGAGAGAAACCGCTTGAAGCGAGTTTTGCGCGCCCAGCTGGCGAGTTTAGTTCCGCGTTTGCGCTCGGGTTACGGTGTAATTTTTTTGGCGGGGGGGAAACTGAGAGATTCCGCCTCCGGCGCCATCCGGGAGGAGTTGACCCGGGCACTTTCTCAGATCGGAGTTTTGCGCCAATGAAACAATCTATAGTCGCGTTAATTGATGTCTATCAGCGCTGGTTGTCGCCCGACCACAGTTTTTGGGCGCGCGAGCGTTACCCGCACGGCTATTGCCGCTACTACCCGAGCTGTTCCGAGTATGCCCGGCGCAGTATCGTGCGTGACGGGGTCTGGGTCGGGGGCTGGCGAGCCGTGTGGCGAATTATCCGTTGCAACCCCTGGGCGCGATTCGGGGTAGACGAAATAAAACAGATATGAGCGAGTATTTTCATTTAATTTTGACCCAGCCGCTCCTGAATCTTTTGATTTGGCTGTACAACGTGATTCCCGGCCAGGACATCGGCCTGGCGATTATTGCGCTGACGGTNTTGGTCCGCCTGGTTCTCTATCCGTCCTTTCAAAAGTCTTTGAAATCCCAGAAACACCTGCAGGACATCCAGCCGCAGTTGGATGAAATTCGCGCTCGGCACAAGGACGACAAGGAAGCCCAAACCAAAGCGATTATGGAGTTTTACCAGAAGAACAAGATTAATCCCTTCTCATCTTGCCTCCCGCTGTTGGTCCAGTTGCCGATTTTGCTGGCCTTATTTAACGTGTTCCGGGTTGGTTTGCATGGCGACATCGCCAACCAGCTTTATGGTTTTGTTGCCAATCCCGGGGCGATCGATACGTATTTTTTGGGAGTAATCGATCTGGCCAAACCAAACGCGGTTCTCGCCGTTTTGGCAGGCGGTTTCCAGTTCGTTCAGTCCAGAATGATGACGCGCCGCAACACCGCGACCACCGACCGGATGGCCGCCGTGATGAACAAGCAGATGATTTATTTGTTTCCGCTCCTCACCGTGTTTATCGGACTGCGTTTTGAAGCCGGACTGGCCTTGTACTGGATCGTAACGACATTATTTGCGATCGGTCAGCAGTACTATATAATGAAAAAAGGATGATTTTTGGAAAACGAACCGCCTCCGGTTTTCTTACCCCTTCGATCAACTTGGAAAATATTGAAATCAGATCGCAGAAATTTGTGACAAATGAACAGCAGGAAATAATCAAAGAAGTTCTCACCGCCGTGCTGGCGAAGATGGACATCGCCGCCGAGATTGATCTGACAATCTCGGAGGAAGACGTGCCGATTTTTAATCTGCGCACCGCGGATTCGGCAATGTTAATCGGTCAGCACGGCGCCAATCTTGGGGCGCTGCAATATTTGATTCGGATTCTGGTGGCAAAAAAAATCCCCGAACTGGTGCATTTTATTATCGACGTCGAGGGCTACAAACGCGGTCGGGAGGAATTTTTGCGCGAGCTCGCCCGCCAGGCCGCCTCCCGTGTGCGCGATACTAAAGAGAGCCTGCTCCTCAAGCCGATGATGGCATACGAGCGCCGCGTGATCCACTCGGAAATCGGCAAGCTGCCCGATCTGGCAAGCGAGAGTGTCGGGGAGGAGCCGGAACGGCGCATACTCATAAAATTAAAGGCCTAGCTCGGTAGAAATTTGAGATAAGGCAAGGCGAACAGCATCCAAAAAGCGACCGCGAGGTCGTTTTTGAAATAGGGCACGTCAACCATGCCGTGAAGCAGTATCATGGCCATAGCCGCCGCCATTCCCAGCGTCAAGTTTTTAAACTCCTCGTGGCGCCACAGGGTAACGAGCCTCTTATAGAATAAAAAGATCAGCGCGGTTATCGCTAACATGCCCAAAAGCCCAGTTTCCAGCCAGAAGTTCAGGAAGAAATTATGCGGATAATTCTGCACCACCCGGTCCGGCCCCAGGGGATAACTTTGATACTCTTCGCGAAAGCCGGTGAGTCCCGCGCCGAACAGCGGGGATTTTTTTAGGATGTCCGCGGCGGCTGACCACAGCACCAAGCGGTTTTCCCGTGACGGGTCCGCCCCGAAGGAAAGCTCAACGAGCTTCTGCCTGGAATATGGGACGCTCAAAATCAGAAGCGCCGCCGCCGCGCTAGCGAGCAGAATTCTGTTGCGATGCTCCGTGAATAGCCCGACGATCACAACCCCGACCAATAAAGCCAACCATGCCGCTCGTGAGAACGATAGATACATAGCAATCGCGCCGAGCGGCAACACTGCCCAGACAAGGCGATTTTTGCGGACAAAGACCAAAAATGCTAAGGAGGGGCCTAAAAGCAGCGCGAGCGCGTTGGGATGGTTGAGCAGGGAAGTTATGCGACGCGAGGCGACGTTGACCGCCCACCAGGATGTCGGCAGGTTATGAAGGGTTAGGAATTGGTAAATGCCGAAAACGGAGAGGTAAGCCACGAGCAAAGCGATGCACTGGATCAGCCGGGACAATTTTTCTCGGGTATCAATGATGAGAATTACCAGGGCGGAAAACAGGACCGCTTCGAAAAAATACGCCTTGAAAATCCCCGCGGCCTTGACCAGCGAGGGACCGGTAAATATCGACAGGAAAGCGGCAAGCAGGAACAGCCCGGCAAACGCTGCCGAGGCGGGGGACCGGGTGAGACTTTTTAAGGCTTCCCGCCAAGCCCGGCGGCGGGTCAAGTCAATGATTTGAACGAGGCCGAGCAAAAGAACGGCGCTTTCTAGGAAAGTCAGCGGCAGGAAGCCGACGGAAAAGCGGATTTGGTAAGCGGGGAGCAAAAGCACGGTGAGATAAACGCCCCACTCCCGACGATAAACAGCGAGAGCGAAGAACAGGACGAGGCCCGATAAAATCAAGGCTGTCATCACGGGATTTTGATAGTCGCCGCCGCGCTCGACTCCCCGCTGATCCCCCCCCAGAGCTGGTAGCTGCCCTTGGCGGGTTTTTGTCCGGAGGCCCAGTTGAGCGTATAGTGGTAAATTTGTCCGAGTTGCTGCTTGGTGATGTTACCGGCGATTTCGGATTCGTCGCCGCCGGCGTTGCGCAGCCGGAATTTCGCGTTCTCCGCGGCGATATTGATATTGGATTCCAACACAATGTTAGTGGGGAGCCCCACCTCCTGGTTGTCCCGGGGAGTCAGGAGGAGAAGATTGGGCCCGTTCTGAAATTCGACGGTAACGCTTTTCTGGTTGATTTTGTTGTCCCGGGTCCGCACTTGCGCGGTCAGCTGGTGCCGGCCGGAAACGTGCAACGTGGCGGATTCATAATCGAGAGTCGAATTTGCGGAAGCCGCCAGCAAGTAGTTGTCTAAAAACAGTTCCAGTTCCTTCACTTCCTGATTTCCTGTCGCTTCGATCCGCGCGGACCAGGGCGCGCCAGTAATTTTCGCGGGAGCGGTGAGGGACAGTTCAATGGTTGGGTCGGCACTCTGCCCATCGTCCGGTTCCCACAGATAGCCGTTTTGGAGCGCCCAAGCTTTGACCGGCTCTTCCCAGTTCGGGTCATCCGGCTTTTCGGAGTGTAACACGTTGTAGCCAGCAAAATGCACGTCGTCAGATTCGGTCGGCGCGTTGAAGCTCGCGAAAACTTCCGTTTTCGTCGAGGGGCTGTAGGCCGTGGGAAGTTTTCCAGTAAGCGAGTCCACGACGATTTCCGCGATTCCTTCGGGTCGGGTAAATTCCTCCACCGGCTTGCCTTCCAGGGCGCGGCGCATGAATTCCTGCCAGATGGGAGCGGTGGTGGAGGAGCCAAAAGCGCGCTCGGCCATTTCGTCATTGTTGTTGTTGCCGACCCACACTCCGGTCACCAAGCTCGGGGTGTAGCCGATTACCCAGTTGTCCCGGTTTTCCTGGGTAGTGCCGGTTTTGGCCGCCGCCGGCCGGCCGGGAAGCGTTAGGCGGTTGTTGCGGCCAAAAATGTAAATGCGCGATTCGTTGTCGGACAGCACGTTGTTGATTTGGTATGCGATTTGCGCGTTGAGCACCTCTCGTCCACCCGACGAGGCATGCTCCTCCAGAACCCTTCCGGTTTTATCCTCAACCTTGAGTATCGCGACCGTGTCGTGCTTGATGCCGCCCGTGGCGAAGGTTCCATAGGCCGCCGTGTGTTCCAAAAGTTTGACTTCCGCTCCGCCTAAAACCAGGGACGGGCCGAAGCGGGATCGGTCCTTGAGAGTCGTGATGCCCATGGCTTCGGCGGTATCGATCGAATCTTCGACGCTAACTAAAAGCACCGTCTTGACCGCCGGGATATTGAGCGATCCTTGCAGGGCGGACCGGATGGAAATCGGGCCGCGCTGTTTGCCGTCATAATCCTGCGGGGTATAGTCTTTGCCGCCGAACTCCCCGAAGTTCGTGACCACGTCGAAAAGCATGGTGGCCGGACTCATCCCTTCTTTGAAGGCGGTCGAGTACACATAGGGCTTGAAAGAGGAACCCGGCTGGCGCGGGCGCAAAGCGACGTTGACCGCGCCGTCGATTTCTTCGTTAAAATAGTCGCGGCTGCCGACCATGGCCAGAATTTCCCCGGTGCGGGGGTCAATCGAAACCAGAGCGGCGTTCGTGGCTTTGTAATTTTGTTCATTAATTTCCCCCTGTTTCGTCACCGCTTCTTCGGCGATAGTTTGCAGATCCAGGTCAAGGGAGGTCGTGACTTTCAGCCCGCCTTCCTGGAGGCTGAGCTCGCCGTATTTCTGCGCCAGGAGATCCTGGATGTAAAGCACGAAGTGGGGGGCAAGTATCCCTTGGCCGATCACCCGGAATTCCACCGCCGTGTTCTGCGCTTGATTGCGCTCCGCCTCGGTGATGTAGCCTTGCTCATACATCAGCTGCAGCACGGTGTCCGCTCGCGCGTCCAGCTCGTCGCGTCGCGGGCCGTATGGCGAATAGTAGGTCGGCCCTTTGGGTAAAGCTGCCAGGTAAGCCGACTCAAGGAGCGATAGGTTCTTGGCGGATTTGCTAAAAAAAGTTTGGCTGGCGGCTTCGATGCCGTAAGCGTTGGAGCCGTAAGGAATTTCGTTGAAGAATAATTGCAGAATCTCGTCCTTTCCGTATTTTTTCTCGATTTGCAGAGACAAAACAATCTCCTTGAATTTGCGCGCAAAAGTTTTTTCGCGGGTCAGCACAGCGTTGCGGACGAACAATTGGGTGATGGTGCTTCCTCCCTGGCGCAGACTGCCGCTGAAAACGTTTACCAAAGCCGCCCGGAGTATGCCGGTGAAACTGACCCCCCCGTGGCTGTAGAAATTTTTGTCCTCAATCGCGATGACGGCGTCTTTCGCGTGCTGCGGAATCTGGTCGAGCGGTATGAGCGTGCGTTTTGCTTCCCCATGGATTTCGTATAGCAGCTTTCCGTTTCGATCCATGATTTTTGTGGATTCCGGCACGACGCGATCGGCGAGCTTGTCCGGGGAGGGCAGGGCAAACGAGTAGTAAACAAACAATAGGCCGAAGAAAATGAACAGGACCAGCGCCCCGGCCGAGCCCATGATCACGAGCTTTTTCCACCAACCGCGCACGCGCCAGAAGCGTTTTGACAGATTTTTGATGAACCGCCAGACGATGGCCAGGTACGCCCAAAACTTTAAGGATTTTTTTGGGGGACGCGAAAAGTTGTCCGTCCGTCTTTCGATCCGGCGGAAATCTGGAGTTCGGGATGCGCGCCAACCGCGCGAATAGTCGTTCATGGATGTAAGTATACTACTACCGAATAATTTAATGTAGCATCCTCCTTTGCCAAGGCTTCGGAGGATCCGCCCTCATTTCTGGAGCCCTAGTCCACCGAAGCTTCTGGCCAGGGGACTCTGGTTGAGTTGTCGTTTTTGGGCGAAGGCGGAGAAAAGTGATATACTTTGAACTATGAATACGGAAGAAATTTTAAGCCGGGGAGTAGCGGAGATCATCGACGAGCAGCACCTTCGGGCGTCGCTGAAATCAAAACACAAGCTGCGGATCAAGCACGGGATTGATCCCACCAGCCAACACATTCATATTGGGCGAGCTGTGGTTTTGTGGAAGCTACGGGCCTTTCAGGAACTCGGGCATAAAATCGTCTTGATTGTCGGAGACTTCACCGGGTTGATAGGCGATACTTCCGATAAAGATTCCGAACGGCCGATGCTTTCCGAAAAAATCGTGAGAGAAAACATGAAGACTTATGAACGGCAAATTTTTAAAATCTTGGATAGACTAAAGACCGAAGTGCATTATAATTCGAAGTGGCTCCGCAAGCTGGGATTTATCGAAATTGGGCGCATGGCCGATCTGTTTGGGTGGCACGAATTCAGCTCCCGAGAAAACGTGAAACGTCGTATTGTCGAGGGGCGGAGAGTTTCGTTGCGAGAAGTTCTGTATCCTTTAATGCAGGGTTATGATAGTGTGGCGGTGAAAGCTGATTTGGAGCTTGGGGGGACTGACCAAAAATTCAATCTCTTGGCCGGGCGAACGATCCAGAAGCATTACGGGCAGGCCCCGCAGGACATCATGACGATGGCTCTGCTCGAGGGTCTCGATGGAAGGAAGATGTCGTCCTCTTGGGGTAATGTCGTGAATATCACTGACGAGCCAAGCGAGATGTTTGGAAAGATTATGTCGCTTCGCGATGAGCTAATTCAGAAATATTTTCTCCTTTGCACGCAACTGTCGCCTGTGGAGACTGAAATGATCCAGAAGGGATCGTCGAGTCCACGCAGTNTTAAAGCTCGCCTCGCCCGCGAAATTGTCAGTCTCTACCACGGAAGTCGCGCGGCCGCCGCGGCGGAGAAAAACTTTGAGAGCAAATTCGGAAAAACCAAGGGCGACATCGTCCCCGACTACACCCTGAATAAAAAACCGGGCACTTATGAAATCGTGCCGATACTCGTCGAAGGAAAATTGGCAAAATCCAACTCCGAAGCCCGTCGGAAAATCGCCGAGGGGGCCGTTGAAGTGGGGGGCACTAAAATAACTGACGCGCAGGCCAAGGTCAAACTTGCAAAGGGGGTGCTGATTCGCCTGGGAAAAAGGTTTCTGAAGATTATCTGAAACTACTGGCGCAGATGGCCACCGCCAGCGCGTCGGCGGCGTCGTCGGGCTTGGGGATGCTTTTGAGACCGAGCAGTTTCATCACCATGTATTGCACTTGTTTTTTTTCCGCCTTGCCGTAACCGGTGAGGCTGTTTTTTATCTGCAGCGGCGTGAACTCCCGAAGTGTAAGTTTGTGTTGCTCCGCGCATAGCAGAACCACTCCGCGGGCCTGCGCGACCGCGATAGCGGTTTTTACATTATTGTAAAAAAACACAGATTCGACAGCGATGGTTTGTGGACGGTATTTTTTTATCAGCTTGCTTAGATCCTGGTAAATTTCCAGAAGGCGGATCGCCGCCGGCCGGTTTTTTTGCGTGAGAATGCAGCCGTATTCTAAGAGCGTGAGGCGCCGGTCCTTAGTTTCCAAAACCCCATAACCGGTGGTGGCAGTACCGGGGTCAATGCCAAGTATAATCATAAATTCTAAATTCGAATCTCGAAATTCGAAACAGTATATAAATAATAAGTTTTAAATATTTTTAGGATTTTGAATTTTGAATGTTTTGGAATTTGTTTGGAATTTCGGATTTCGTGCTTAGGATTNGTCAATTATAGGTTTGCGCTNGTGTGGACCGCGATGACATCCTCATCGTTTTCCAGCTCTTGCGCCAGCTCNTCGATTTTAGTTTTCTGCTCCGCGGTCAAGNCGACGCCTTGCGAACTTTCTTTGATTACTTGCGCTTCCGCAATCTTCGCCCCCGCGGCAATGAGCACTTGTTTAATTTTCTCCAAATCCACGGGGAGGGTGTAGACTTCGAGGCCTTCCGGGGACTCGCGCACGTCCTCGGCGCCGGCATCGATTGCCGCCAGTTGCAGATCGGATAGATCATCGCGATTGTTTCGTTCGACCAAAATCTGTCCGCGCGTGGCGAATTGCCAGGCGACTGACCCTTGGGCGCCCAGGTTGCCGCCGTACTCGCTGAAAACATGTTTGATGTTATTTGTCGTGCGGTTTTTGTTGTCTGTCGCCGCTTCGATAAGAAAGGCGGTACCAAACGGCCCGTATCCTTCGTAGACAATTTCCTCAAGCTGCCCTTCCTGGCCCTCGCCCGCGCCGCGCTTTACCGCGCGTTCAATAACATCCTTGGGGACGCCCGCGTCTTTCGCCCGATCCAAAACCAAACGGAGGCGAAAGTTCATAGTCGGGTCAGAGCCGTTCTTCGCGGCAAGTGAGATTTCCCTAGAGAGCTTAGAAAAAACCTGCCCCCTTTTTTTGTCGGCAATTCCTTTTTGCCGTTTGATTGTCGCCCACTTGCTGTGCCCGCTCATAAAAATGCTAGGATTTTTATAATGCCTGTTTTATTATAGCAAAACCCCGCCTTATCGACGGGGCTTAGGGCTATTCGTTTTCTTCTGGCTTGGTTTCTTCTTCGGGATGTTGATTCATATCGTGCCCGCTCATATCTTTGGGATCATCGCTGACATC
>C687J35021_10003872_pt1 | contig 10147 bp, 22 predicted proteins | sample RifCSPhighO2_12_FD_35021 | JGI IMG/M metagenome (IMG submission 35021)
GACACGTACTTCAGGAATCGCTGAAGCTCAGGCACCCGCGCACTGCGTCTTGTGTTCATGACCACCCCCATTCCACACCTTAGTGTAACACAAAACCCCTTGCACTGGTGTGCTTTGCCACCTAGAATGTGAGTGTCAGGGACAACATTCACGGGAGGTTCTGAGATGGCTCCGTTCCACTCTGCATCCGGGCGGTGCGATTGTGGTAATTGCCAGAGATGGCGCGCCAGGGAGCATGTCGCTCGCAGGCCGCCCGAACAGTGTCAGCAATGTGGCGATAATGCTGTTCTGGTTGTGGACCTGGGGTATTTTGTGGTCGGGCGTTCGCCACGCCCGCCGGTTTGCATCCCATGCGCGGCGGCGCTCCTGCCGCAGACCGCATCGGGCTACATCTCCACGCCGCTCTCCGCGGGCGAGGGGCTGTCCCACACCATCGACAACAGACCGGGCAGGCCGGTCACCGTCACCGACAGTCTTGGCAATGTGGCCATCTTTGATCTCTTAACTGAGCGCCAGAGTCGCGAGTTTCGCCTGGTCCCTATCCCGAACGACGAAACCGCGGGCTAGCAGCGCGCAGGTAAGCGCCTGCGCTAACGAGTCGCACACGGGAGAAAGCCAGATGACGACCGAGATGCATCCACTAACGACCGGCCCCGCCTATCGCGATAACGACGGACCCGCCCGCATCGTGCGCTGCCCTGATTGCGGCCAGATGGAGTGGTGGACTGTCCGCGAGGGCGAGGATCACGGCATGTGCCGCGCCGCCCCAACCGACGACTGCGAAGCGTGCTAATTCCCCATGCCAGCGCGCCGGTTTTCCCGTGCCGGCGCGCTGGCTCCCAAAAGCCCACGGGAGAGGAGGGATACGACGATGGTCACTGGCGGTTACAGCCCCGGTTACGGCCCCGTTGACGACGCACCTGAAACCTACGGCCAATTCGACCCCGCGCGCCGCGTGGTGGTGACGAGATCAGAGCTTTCCCACTTCGCAGATTGCGACTCGCCGTATGGTGGCAAATGCTCATGCCCGGAGATGGCGTGCGACAACTGCGGCTACTCAGGCGCAGACCGCAAACCCGACGCGTACCCAGGCGAGGACTGCCCACGATGCGGAGGCGAGATCAAGTGACCGCTTGCAACGATCACCGGGAACGGGTAGGCTACGCCACGCTTGTCCTACCCGCGATCCGTGATCAGGTACACTCTGCCATGAGGCCGACGTAAGTTGGCCATCTGAACGCAAGGGCACCCGTCCTCCGGATCGCAAAACGATTCAGCAACAATCGTTACGGAAGGGCAAGCACGGGTGCCCTTCGCTTTTGTGGGCTACTCGTACAACGCCGAGCGGCCCACAACACCGCCCCGCACGAGCTGCCGGCGAAGATAGAAACGCCAAGAGGTTCTCCACGTTCCCTCTTGAAACTACGCGGAGCGGGGCAAGAGCGTTGACGGCTCAAAACGGTCTGGCTGGAAGATTCGGCTGGTTCGCTTCCACTTCTGGGGGGAGGGGGGACCGGCTTTCCCCATTCCTGGCGGGATTCCCAAGGGTGCAACGCCTTGGGCCGTCAGCCGGACGGGACCGGCAAAGAGAAGAATCAGAATGTTCCACCCTTTTCCCCGCCCCAAATCAAACGATTCCCACCCTTTCCCTTAACACATTCGTCGCTTGCGATAGCTAGGCTTTCCCCATGCGAAACCGATGTCCCGACGAGTTGATCCATGAGATCGCGCATGCGTCCATCGAGGACGTGACCGAGCTGGTGAAGGCCGCGGTGCTGTTCATCGAGGACGTGCCGCCAGAGTGGGCCGACAACTTCGACGCCACGGCGCGCCAGGCTTACGAACGGCTCAAGTGCGCGACAGGGAGGATCCAATGAGGCTGCCCCGCTTGCTCCGCTTTCTCAGTCCCCGTTGCGTCTGCGGTTTTCGTCGCAGGTGCCACAACGGGCAGTGCAGGCACGTAGGACCAGGGGAAGCGTGCAAGAGCTTCACGAGACCGACAGGAGGAACGCCATGACCGCTAGCCCCGCCCGTCTCTGTAGCGGTACGGGTCGCCCCGTACAGCCCTTGCCGAACGCCCTCGCCGCGTGCCGTACCTGTGGGCGGCGGGTCGTAGCACTGCCCAACATGACAGCCCCAGTGCACAAGAAAGAGGCGGTCCGATGACCCCCGCTAGCCCCGCCGAGACCTGCGATTGCACCGAGTGCCGCTTTGCCCGACAAGGACGGCCGGGATCGCGCCTTCACTGCCCATCGCCGACGCTCCACCAGGTCGAGGGCGCGCCGATACAGAAGCTCGCGGACCTGCTGCGCGCCGCCACGGAGTTCGACGAGATCGCCTGGCACCTGGTCGACGAATACGACCTGCTGGCGATAGAGCTTGAGCGCATCGACGCCCTGCGCGCCGCCGTGCGCACGCTCCAGGGACCGGCGACTGGAGGCGCGTCGTGAAGGCCCTGCTGGATGCCGATGGCCTCTACATCGAAATCCCCTTCCGCGACGCGCAATTTTGTGTCGACCTGAACGGGTTCTCTCCGGCGCATCAGACTTCGCCGACAACGATCAACATCCGCTTCTACCCGTCTGACAACCCGGAAGAGCGCGATTCCATACTGGTATTCGCCCATCAACTTCGCGCCGCCTTGGACACGGCCATCATGCGCCACACGTACACGACGGAGGAACCAAAGTGAGACTCACGCTTTTCGTCACGGATGGCAACGCTGCCACCGCACCGCAAATCGACCTGGAACACATCAGCCCGGCCATGTTCGGCCATCACACCTGTTTCGACGACGGCCACCACGACGAGACGTTCCAGGTGTCCCTCCACCACTTCACGCCCGCCCACGCACGCGCCCTGATCGAACTGCTGACGCCCATCGCGGGGGGCGCAACACCGCCCACGATGGGGGAACCCATGCAAGACGAAGTGACGATGCAGCGTTTCATCGTGATGTGCCAGGAGAGCCTTGATCCTGAGCGTTATGAAGCGTTCATGGATATCTGTGAGCACCTTTGCCTTGTGCGAAAGCGCAGCCTACGGCCAGACAGCCTGGAACGGTGCCTGCAGGAGGAAACGACATGAATGGCTTCACGGCGAATTTCTCAAACCTTCCCCCAGGCGTCTCTGCCGCCGACATCGACCGCCACTTCGGAACACAGCATCACCCGCGCTGCGTGTTCCACGAGGACTACAACGGCCCGAATCTCGCCTGCGCCGACGACCACTATCTGCGCGAGTCCGACTACCGCGTCGGCTTCATGGCCGGCGACCCGCCAGCGTGCCCGGTCTGGTACAGCGTCGGGGAACGATGCGGACAGCCGGTGCGGTGGGTCGAGTGCGCCTGTGACTCACTCGCCCAAGCCTACGCAGAGGACGCGGCCGAGCACCAACGTGAGGAGGACGAGGGGCGATGACAACCCAGACCGCAATCCGCGTCACGAATCGCGCTGGCCTCCCCGACGCCATCGTGCGCGCCATCGCCAACGACGGCTATTCGCGAGGCGACGCCGATCTGAGTGTCACGCAGCTCATTGATCCGCCCCGCAAGGTCGCGCTCACCGAGGCCCACTACTCCGAGCTTACTGAGGACGCCTCAGATCGCATCTGGTCGCTGATCGGGCAGGCCGTGCACACGATCCTTGAACGCGCCGACCACGCGGCATTGGCCGAACGGCTCTCGATGACCGTGACCACGGATCTAGGCGCGTGGAAGCTCTCCGGCCACACCGACTCGATCACCGTGAATCAGCAAGGCGACGCGTGGGAGATCACCGACTACAAGCTCACGTCCGCGTACGTTCTCACCCACCCACGCCCCGAATGGGACGCCCAGCTCAACGTCTACGCCGAGCTTCTACGCCAGCAGGGGTTCAAGGTCTCTTCGGTTCGCATCGTGGCGATCCTACGCGACTGGTCAAAGCTCGAAGCCACCCGTGACCTCTCGTACCCACAAACGCAGGTCGCAACCGTCTACATCCCGCTGTGGACCCCAGCCGCGACCTTCTCGTACATCCACGAGCGCGTTCGCATGCATCAACAGGCACGCGTCGAGTTACCAGACTGCACACCAGAAGAACGCTGGCAGAAGCCCGACGTGTACGCGCTGATGAAGGAAGGCCGCAAGTCGGCGGTCAAGCTCTACGACCAGGAACGGTTCGCCAACGACGCCTTCTGGTTGGCAGGCAAGGGCCACTCCGTAGTCAAGCGCCCCGGTCAAGCGACGCGGTGCCTTCACTACTGCATCGCCAGTCCCGTTTGTTCCTTCGCCCAAAGTCTCAAGGAGGACTCCAATGGTGCAACCCCGACTGAAAACGTTTGAAGGCCCGGACGGCGCCGGTCGCCAACGCTACGATCCCATCACAATCACCGTGAAGGGCGCGTCACAGTACCGGCCCGACGAGTTCGGGTTCGCAGAGCTGGCCGGTTACTGGACGTGGCCGAAGGGCGACACGCTCCCCACGCAAGGGCAGAAGTTCCGCGTCTGGTTAACCACGAAGCCGAAGACAGGCCCGAAGGCCAAACCGGGCAGCGTGTACCAGGACGTCGTGAAGGCCGTCCCCGTGATCGTCGAGGGCGAGAACGAGTACGTCGACCTGGGTGACGGCACAACCCCGGCACCCGACACCCTCGCCCCCGACACCCGCGACCACCAAGACGAGGCTCCAGCGGCCAAAAGCCCGCTCGCAGGACAGGCGGTGTCGGCCGAGTGGACCATGCCCATCGAATACTGGATGGATCGGCACGCGAAAGAACGCGTGTCCATTGAGACGCAGGTCGCATTCAAGGGGCTGATCGAGATGTACGGCCACATGCTCAACCACCCCGAAGCCGTCCCGTTCGCAGAGACGGATGCTGTACTCGCAACCACGAAGGCTCTCGCCGCCCGCCTGGGCCGCGTCGAGTGGCCGGTCGCAACGCCGGAGGTACCCCCGGCCACGGACACGAGGCCGGTATGAGGAAGCTCCCGATCTGGGCGCAGCTCGCCCACACGCCGATCCTCGAAGTGATCGCGGTGCCTCACAGCCACCGCAGGATCGCGAACGGTACGTGCTCGATGGCCCATACGCTGGCGGCGGACGCACACGCCCACGGCCTGCGTCTGCACCTGTTCCACGACGACGAGGACCGCCTTTACGTCGTCAAGCTGCCGAAACCCGCGACGCTAACCCGTTGCGCGGCGGCGGGGAAACGAGTAGTGTAGCGACCGCTGCAACCGTGGTGAGATAATCTGGTTCGTCGACGAGGGGCCGAAAGGCCCGCGAACGCCCCGCCATCTCACCCGGTTGCAGCACAGCAGGGTCAGAGGCGGGGCGTTTGTTTTGGAAAGGTTTCCCAGGAAAGGGCAATTCGTGGATTTCGCCAAGCTCGATTACGTCACCCTGAAATACCTTGAGTACCAAGCGCGGGGGCATATTGCGGCCCACGACAACCTCAAGACTGAGGCCGAGGCGATTGAGTGGGCAGACACAGGCGAGAGCCTCGCTGATGCAATCGACGCCTTCCGCGCAATCGTCAAGCCAGATCCCATCGCCACGGCCATCAAGCGGGGCATGGCAAGGTGAGCGATTGGGATGCACCCGACACGGTAAAGGAATCCCTGCTCGCCCTGCCCATCATCGACCCGCTCGGCGATGGCTACGTCAATATCTCGTGGCCTCAGGACAAGATCACCGCCCACCTCGAAGGTATGTGGCGCTCAGGTTCTCGCTTCGAGACCGTCATGCGAATCCGCCACGACGAACTCGGCACCATCCATGCCCTCACCCGCATCAACTTGCTGTCCACATCCGCGCGCACCGAACTCGTGCGGTCACTGGAGAAGCGATACCCCGGCCTTGGCTGGAACTCCCGCGTTGACGGCATCATCGAAGCAGCCGACAAGGTCTACCGCAGCGAACTCACGATCACCACGGTTGGCGAGAAACAGCCGCAACCGATCCAGTACCTTGTCCGCCCCCTACTCGAAGTCGGAAACATTACCGGCATCGCCGCCGACCCCGGCACCGGCAAGTCAATGATGGCCCTCGCCCTGGCCTTACAGGTCGGCGGNCATGGCGTCCTGGTCCCCGGCACCGGCACGCCGACAACAATCGGGCGCACCCTGTACCTCGATTGGGAAGACGACGAAGGCACGCACGGCAGCCGCCTTCACGCCCTGCTCGCCGGCGTTGGCAGAAAGGCCCCGCCTCTCCCCGTGAAGCACGTGAGGATGCATGGGGCGCTGACGGATTCGGCCGACAAGATCATCCGCATGTGTCGCACTGAGAAGCCCGCGATGGTCGTGATCGACTCGGTGGGCTCTGCCGTCGTAGGGCGCATCAACGAACCTGAGTTCGTGTTGCCCCTGATGGACGCCTGCCGCTCCATGCGCAGCACCGTCCTGCTGCTTGGCCACCTCACCAAGCACGAAAGCGACGGCAAGCTCATCGGAACCGTGTTCTGGTTTACCATCCCGCGCCTTGCGTGGCACCTCGCAAAGGCCCAGGACGAAGGGGAATCAGAATCGCGATTGGTTTTGAATCACAAGAAAACCAACAACAATATGATGTTCAAGCCGATGGGGTTTAGAGTCGAGTTTGAAAACGACGGCGACATGATGCGTTCCGTGCGGTATTACTCGACCGATATTTCAGCGGACCCCGCCCTCGCAAAATTCAGCACCACCGCAGACAAGATCACACAGTTTCTTTTGGAGAATGGGCGGCAGCAAGTTTCCGCCGTTGTCGAGGGAACCAAGCTGCCACTGGAAACAGTGAGGTCAGCACTCAAGCGCGGCACTGGTCGCCGGTTCGTCATGTTCGGCAGCGGCCGCATGGCTCAATGGGCCGTCCTTAGTCAGAGCGAGATGCTATCGGGTGCATCGGGTGCATCCCATCAGGTGCATGCACCGGATGATCGGGTGCAACAGGGGCCCTTTAAGGGGCCCCCTACTGATGCACCCGTCAGGTTATCGGGTTCAGAAGATCGAAATCGAAACGAACCCGATGAAGACGAGGACTTGGTCTACAACGACGCGGGTGAGTTGGTAGACCGTCGCACTGGACGGGCTGCGAGGAACGGAACATGAAGGGCATTTATCTCAACCCAGAGGGGGCCGGCGTCCAGCGCCACAACTACTACCGGCGATTCCTTGCGTTACTCGATAGTGGCGCAATTCCGCCGCTCACCGGCCTCAACGATCTGACAATAAAACACGACGGTTGGTGTCCGTTCCTCACGAATCACGACTCGCTCTGCATTTGCGACCCTTCATTCGTGCTCAATGGAGTGCAAGTCTCATGATTATCCGCTTCGAGCGCGTCACGGTTGAGTCCCCGCGTATCGAGTACAACAGCCGCCGCCGCAAGGGGAGTGCCGGCCAGGGATCGGTGCGCCTCTCGATCCCTTTCCAAATTTTGGCCCACGCCGCGGACTTGCAGCGGCTCACCGAGGGCGGGGAGTATGCGGTTTCGTTCACCCCGATGGCCGAGATTATCAAGGACGCCGAGGCGCAGGGGAAGGCGACGTGACAACGAGCCGTTTCACGCCAGAGTTGATGGCAAAGGTAGCCGCGGCCGTGGCGCGCCGAGAGAAACGCCGCCCGCCCGTGCCTGGGCAGTTGCGAGATGTGGGCGTTAACAACGACTCCTACGGCGGGCGATTTGCCAACCTGTTCATCCTTTGCAGCGAGGCCAAAGAGGACGACGGCAAGTGGTGGCGACATGCTTCGGTCAGTCGTCGTGATCGCCAGATGCCCACCTATGAGGACATGGCGACCCTGAAACGAATCTGCATGAACGACTTGGTCGCGTACCAGTTATTCATGCCGCCAGCGCAGCACATTGACCTCGCTGGCGAGCGTGTTCAGGTTCTTCACTTGTGGGCCTGCCTCGACGGTCCGGTGACGCCCGATTTCAGTAGCGGTACAGGGAGCATTTGAGATGGTTGCAGTAGCCAGTATCCCGACCACGCCCGAAGACGTCGCCGCCGCGTACGCCGCCAAGAACTTGTCACCGGTTTCCCTTGGCGATCTCATGCTGCGGTGCCGCCGCGAGCAAGGCATCTCGCAGCAGGAGCTGGCGCGACGCACGGGGATTACGCCGGGGACGCTGCATCATTTCGAGGCCGTGGCCTTGATGCCTGAGCCGTACAGGGGGCTCACCCACACGGGCAAACTCGCGTTCAAAACTGCGAGAGCCCTGGCCGCGCTGGTCAACGACCCACGGTTTACCGAGATCGCCGCGCTGTTCACGTCACGCCGCCTGTCGTCAACGTACATCGAGGCCGTCGTGAGGATGGCGAAACTCCACCCGAAGGCCGACGTCGACGAGCTGGTCGCGCTCGCCTTCACACGCGCCAGGAAGCAGCCGCGGGACTGGGTTGGCCCGGTTGTCGTCGCTCGCCGTCCGCGGGTGGACCCGAAGGCGTTGCAAGCCCACATCCTCGCGCTCGCTGGCGAAATCGAGGCGTGGGGGATGCAGGAACGGTGCGAGGTCGAGCGGTTGCCAGTGATCGCCGCCGCTCGCGTACTCGATCAGCGCCTGCACACCGCCGTACTAGCCACCGCCACCGCAAACGGGCACGCAGAGGCCGTTTTGGGTGGGTTGCTGGGCCAGCGACGGAGCGCGCTGCTCACCGAGGAACCCGACCGGCGACCGCGGAATGGGCAGGAGGCGATGACTCTCGATGCCTGACCGCTGGTACGCCACGGACTACCCGTACGCGGGCGGCTGGCTGATAACCGTGGGCGCGCCGTGGGAGCCGGGACACCCCGAACGGATACTCGCCACGGCCCGCAACGCTGACGTGGCAGCGCGAATCGTCAACGACCACAACGCGACGGTGAGACGCCCCGCCACGGTGGGCGCGGCGCAGCTGAGCATGCTGGCGGCACTGGGAGAGGGGGCGCGGTGACGACGGCGTTGCCCTGGCCTATCGCTTTGGCCCAAGCTCGCGCGCTGGGGCACCGCCCTGGGCCACGGCGCGACTTCGGCGTGATGCGGCTCGTGAGCTGTGCGGCGTGTGGCGCGGCAATGGTCGAGCGAAGCGACGACGACAAAGGCGTGACCGGAGAGGGCTGCGAGAAGCCGTGCGGAGGGAAGGCAGCATGACGACGACGCTACCTGAGTCGCCAGCCGTGTTGTCCTCCGATCGGCGCTACCGGTACGTGCTCCGGCGGCGTGTCGGACTGGAGCCTGGGCGAGTGTGTTTCATCATGCTCAATCCGTCGACCGCCGACGAGTCGATCGACGACCCCACAATTCGACGGTGCATGGACTTCACTCGGCGATGGGATCAAGGTGAACTCGTCGTCGTCAACCTGTTCGCGTGGCGGTCATCGGACCCATCGGCTTTGCTCGTCGCCGATGATCCAGTTGGACCCGATAACGCCACCTACATCATGCTCGCCGCCGCTTGTTCGTCAACCGTCGTCGCGGCTTGGGGTGCGATTCACCCCAAATACGGGCGCTGGGCGCTTCACGTAGCAGGGCTATTCACGGAGACACGTCTCTCTTGTCTGGGGCGAACAAAGGCGGGATGGCCGCGGCACCCGCTCTACGTGGCCGCCCAGACGCCGCTGGAGACCTACGTCACATGAAGCTCACCTTCTGCGTCCCCGGCGTCGCCCATGCCTGGTCGCGTACGCGGCTAGCCTTCGACGGCTTGGGCCGCGTGCGCCCCTTCAACACGGCGCCGATGACCGACTACGGCCATCAGGTAGCCACGGCCGCGGCGCTGGCCGCAAAAGCCCAGGGATGGCGCATCGTTCCCCAGGGCGTGCCCGTGACGCTCACGGTGACCGCGTACCTGCCGATACCGCCGAGCACGTCGAAACGGAAGGCGGCGGCGATGGTGGGCCAGAAACACGCGCAGAAGCCCGATCTGGAGAACGTCGCGTACAAGCTGATCGCGGACGTGCTCCAGAAGCCGGACGGTAAGCGGCCACGGGCTGGCGTGATCTTCGACGACGGCCAGATCAGCGACGGCGAGATACGCAAACGATGGTGCGCGGCGGGGGATGCGAGAGTGGAGATTGAGGTGACCGCATGACCATAGACCTGCGAATCGTGGGCGTCAATCAGGACTGCGACCGCTGCAAACGTCGCGCCGATGAGGTGCGCCCGTTCACCCTCAGCGAGACGATCACGTACCGCGGGAAGTC
>C687J35021_10003873_pt1 | contig 10141 bp, 15 predicted proteins | sample RifCSPhighO2_12_FD_35021 | JGI IMG/M metagenome (IMG submission 35021)
CGCGGTGCTGCACCGCGTACTCGGCGGTGGTGCGCACGGCCCAGGCGAGCAGCTGCGGGGCGGGGATGGCCAGCTTCAGCAGCTCGGTGACCGACCACAGGCGCTGCTGGGCCACTAGTGCCGCCCCCTCGCGCAGGGGCGGGGGGCGGCGCAGGCTGCGAAGCGCGGCCGCCCCCCCTGGTGAGGTGCCCCTACTGCACGGCGTGCGCCACCCAGGTGCGCGTGCCGTGTCCTCGTGCAGGCGCGGGGTGGCGTGCCAGCAGCCCCCAGCGTACCCGCAGTCATGGCCTGCGCCCCTTGGCCAGCTGCCAGCCGAACATGAAGGCCAGCTCGTAGGCGGTGGCCAGCATGGCGGCCAGGTGCTGGGGCACCAGGAGCCGACCGCTGACGAAGGCGGCCCGGATGTCCTCCACGGCGTTGCTGGCCGCCCACTCCTCGACCGCATGGTAGTCGACGCCCTCGTTGCCCCACCAGGCGCCCAGCTGCTGCCAGTACGCCGTGGGGTCACCAGCATAAGCGGCCATGTCCACGGGGATCAGGCGGTCCATACCATCCAGCACGGCCGCCGTGACGGTAGTGGGCATCATGCCTGCGCCTCGGCGGGCAGGGGCGCCTGGGCCGGGGGCACCGGCACCACCTGCACCGGCTCGATGCCGCGCTTGGCCAGCCGTGCCAGCGCCAGTTCGTCCTCGTCGCCCCGCACCACGTACTCGGCGCGCTGGGGGCGCCACAGGTGGAAGATGGCGGGCACGTAGTGCGGCTCGGCGGTGGTGGCCCCAGCGGCCATGGCTGCCTCGGTGGTGGCGTACAGCTGCGGCTCGCCGTCAAGGTCGCCCGGGGTGCGGGCCAGGTAGCCGTGCCGCAGCGCCTTGCGGTGGCCCACGAGCACCCAGGTGGTGCCGGGCTCGTAGCCACGGGGCAGTGCGGCGATGCGGCGGCTGAAGCCCAGGCGGTAGCCCTCGTCGAGCCAGTCGGCGGGGGTGGGGTAGTACGCCTGGCCGATCCAGATCAGGCCCGCCTGGCTGGTGCCCTCGGCGCCAGTGATGAGGCCCCGCGTGTTCAGGGGGCAGCCCGGGTGCGGCGGTGCCGCCGCCGGGTCGTCGTGGTGGGGCAGCAGCTGGTCGGGGTCGACCCAGGTCCAGCCGCGCGCCGGGCGGATGCCAGCGCCGCAGCACGGGCACACCGTGGTGGGCACCGGCAGCAGCCCGCACTCCTGGCCGGGCTGGTCGCTGCACAGGTACAGGCCGCCGGGCTGGCGGTAGCCGCAGCCGCGGGCGCCCTCGTGCAGCACTCTCATGCCCGCCCCCGCTGGCGGCGGGGCCTGGTGCGGCGCGTGTAGCCGCACCCAGCTGCGCAGGCGTAGCGGTACACCGGCTGGCCATCGCGCTGCAGCGGCCTGCCGGTGAGCGTGTTCAGCTCGGGGGTGCGCAGCAGGGCGGCCCCGCAGTTCAGGCAGGCGCCGCGGCGTACGCGGGCCTCCTGCCGGTGGCGGGCGCACAGGCCCACCTCGGGGCCGCGCTGCTGCTCGGCGATGGTGGTGCAGCCGGGGCGGCCGCACCGCAGCGTGGTGGTGGCTGTGGTCACACCCCAGCCTCGGCCTGCTGGCGGCGGCGCAGCTTGCGCCCCCGGGCCAGGCAGGCCAGCAGGTTGTCGGCGCAGTACCGCGCGCCCGTGTGGGCGCTGTACACCATGCGCTCGGCGGGCAGGCTGCGCCCGCACACGCCGCAGCCGTACCGGGGGGCGGTGCGCGCCTTCGCGGTGCTGCCGCCCTCGCCCTTGGCCGCGCGGGCAGGCACCAGGCCCAGCGCCTTGCGCAGCGCCAGGTGCTGGCTGTAGGCCGCCTTGTACGCCTTGTACGCCGGGCGGTGCTGCTCCACGAGCCCCTGCTCCCACTCGGGGTTCGCCGGGTCGCCCTTCAGCTCGGTGCGAGCGGCCACGTAGGCGTCGTACCCTGCGCGGTGCTCGGCCATGGTGGCCTCGAGCGCGGCCAGGGTGGCCGCCGTGTCCTCGCTGGCCACCGGCACTGCCGGGGGCTCGGCGGGCTGCTCGGGGGTGGTCTCGGTTGCCGCCTCGGCGGCGGGCTCGGCTGCCGGGGTGGGCGCGGTGGCCCGCTGGCCCACAGCCTGGTGGCGCCGCCTGTGGCGGGCCATGTTCGATGCGGTGATATCGGCCCCACAGTCGGGGCACGCTGCAGTGTTCGCAGCCATCGGTACACCTCCTAGTTCGGCTGGCCACGCGGGCGGCGGGGTGCCGCGCAGGTGGCACAGCGGGTAGTCGCTGCCGTAGGCGGCAGCCAGGTCTTCGGCCTCGCGCTCGTGCACGGCCTTGCCGGGCCGGTAGGCGTGGCCATGGAAGCAGTGCGCGGCAGCGTCCCAGGGCGCGGCCCGCAGGGCGGGCGCGGCGGTGGCGTAGCGGCCACCCGGCAGGTACTCGGGCAGCTGCTCGTCGGCCCACCGCTCGACCTGGTGGGCATGGGCCAGCTCGTGCCACAGGGTGGCGCTGGCCCCCTCGACGGCCGCGTAGCCGCTCAGGGTGATGTGGTGCTCGCCCCCGCGCCAGCGGTGGCAGCCCACCGTCCACTGGCCAGCGCTGTAGCGGATGCGCACGGGGCGGCGCAGCTCGAGCAGCGCGCAGGCAGCGCGCACGGCAGTGGGGTCTACCTGCCAGCGGCGGTGGGGGTGGGCCTGGCCGTTGGTGGCGGGCAGGGTGATGGGCAGCAGGGCGGTCACGCGGCCACCTCGGCGGCGGGCGCCGGGGCCAGCACCTCGGCCTTGGCGGGGCGGCTGTAGTAGCCGAAGGTGGGGTCGTCGGCCTTGGGCTGCACAGTGGCGGTGAGCCGCACGGTGGTGCCGCGCAGCTGGGGGCTGGCGGGCGGCACGGGGGTGAGCGCGCCGGTGGCCTCGTCCACGGTGTGCTGCAGCTGGCAGGCGTCTTCCAGGGCGCGGGGCACGGTGCCCCATACGCGGTGGCCGCTGCCCAGCTGCAGCAGCATCTTGTGCTGGCTGCCGTAGCCGGTGTCTTCCGTCCACTTGTCGCTCAGCACGGTGCCCTCGAGCACCTGGCGCCCGGCGGCCAGCGGCCCCTGCGCCAGCACCTGCTCGCGCTCGGTGGCGCGCTGGGCCTCGCGCTCGAGGCCGCGCTGCACGGCGGCCACCTGTGCCTCGCTGAGGCTGCCGTACTTGCGCAGCTTGCCCGCCAGCTCGGCGCGGAACTCCACTTCGCGCCCAGGGCGCGCGGGCTCGTCGGCGCTGTACTGGTCGGCGGCCTGGTACTCGGCCCACGCGGCGGTGGCAGCTGCCAGCGCGGCGCCCACGGGGGCGGGCAGTGCTGCCAGCGCCTGCTCGTAGGCGGCAGGTGCCGCCACGGTGCCGGGTGCGTCAGGCTGGGCTTCGCGGGTGGCACCCTCGCGGGGCTCCCGCCCACCGGCCTTGCCGTGTACCTCGGGGTTCGCAGCCACACCGGCATACTAGGGCCGCCCGGGGGCGCTGTGGGGGTGCCCCTGGACAATAAGTACGCTATTTGCGGGGTTCTCGTGGTGCGCGGGGGCCGTGCCCGCTACCCTGCCGGGCGGCTGCTACCCCTACACGAAGGAGGCCCTATGCGCCTGCACCTTGCCGCCGCCGCCGTAGCTCTGGCCGCGGCCGCACTACCCGCCGCCCTACCCGCCAGCCCGGCAGCGCCCGGCGCCCAGCCGTGGCAGCGAGCGTGGGTCACCGGCTACAGCACCCGCGAATGGCTCACCGGCTGCTACGCCACGCTCGGGCGGCCAGGCCAGCACCACGCCTGCCGCACCGCCTGCGGGCGGCTGCTCGACGACCGCCAGCTGTGGGTGGCCGCGAACCCGCGGCACGGGCTCGGCTGCGGCCAGCGCATCCAGGTGCGCGCCGGTGGCCGCACCGTGGTGGCCACGGTCATGGACCGCACTGCCAGCCACTTCGACTTCGAGTTCACCGTGGCGCTGGCATGCCGCACAGGTGCCCGCTGCGCGTACCCGGCGTTCGCGGACCCGCGCGCTGTGTACTGGCGGCGCGTGTACAGGTAGGGCCTGGGGGGCAGCTCAGCGCCGGGACGCCGCGCGCTGGGCTGCCCTCCACGCCCGCCCCCGGGCCGGGGAGAGTAGGTGCCCGGGGGGCAGGGGCGCGGGCCTGGCCTAGCGGCGGTCGCTGCCGCGCCAGAAGATGCGCACGAGGCCGCGCACGCCCTTGCGGCCGATGAACAGCACGGCGGCTGCCATACCGCCCGCGATCGCGCTGGCCTCCTCGGGGCCGAGCCCAGCGTCGGCGTACTTGTTCAGCAGCCACACGAGCAGCGTGCCGAGCCCGGCACCGCCGCCCAGGCCGCCGATGGTGGCGTTGGGGTGGGTCATAGCGTCCCTCCTCCCTGCGTCGTGCCGGGCCACTACTTGCACCCGGCGGGTGGGATGATGATGGCCAGCAGTGCGGCGGTGCGCTCGGTGATGGCGCGCCGCTCGGCGGGCGTTGCAACCTCGCGCAGCTGGGCGTCTCGGGAGGCGCGCAGCACGGTGCGCATCACCTCGCGGTCGTCGGCCACCGCTACGCACAGGCGTGCCCGCTGGTCGGCGGCCAGGCGGTGCTGCGCCCACAGCACGTACGTGGCCAGCCCCAGCCCGGCAGCCCACAGGATGCCAGTCGTTATTGCCAGCGCCAGCGCGTGGCCTTGTACCGGCACCCTCACTGGAACACCACGAGCATGCTGATGGCGAACAGCACGCTACCACCTACCACGCTGAACGCGAACGTGTAGAAGCCGCGGCGCAGGCCGCGTACCTCGCCCGCCAGCACCTTGACGCGCTCGGCCAGCACCGCAGGCTCGTACCGTTCGATGACCTCCACCCGCCGGGTCAGGTCGCGGACCACCACCCGCAGGGTCGCGTCGTCGGTGAGATCAGGGGGCATGACATGCCCTTGTGCCCGTGCCCCCCCGCGCTGCGGCCCGCCTCGGCGGTGCCCCCAGCCTGCGCACGACGGCACGGCGCATGGCTAGGGCTCGAACCTGCTGCTCAGCTGCCGGTACAGGGCCTCGCCCGGCGTGCCCGGGCAGCTGGTGCTGTTCACGTGCCGGTGGGTGGTGCTGGGCAGCAGCTGCGGCCAGGGCGCCTCCGCCTTGAACGGCCGGAAGGTGCCCGCCTCGAGCCGCGCCCACAGCCAGCGCAGGCTGCGGCGCTGCGCCGCCGTGAGGCTGCCCCGGTCGGTGTTCCCGCGCAGCACCACGCCCAGCCACCGCTGATTCTGGCCCCCGTCGCAGTGCCAGGTCAGGTAGCGCCAGTCGTTGAACACCAGCACCGACCCGTCGGCGTCAATGCCCACGTGGTAGGCGAGGGCGGGCGCACCGCCCGCCGTCAGGTACGACGACTGGGTGTGGAAGCGGGCGTCGGCTACGAACGAACCGGGGCCGCCGGTGTGGTGGCCCAGCTTGCCGTACGGCACGCCGCGCAGCTGCCACTGCCCGGGGCCGTCGGGGAAGCCGTTGCGCCCCGGGCGGGCGTCGATGATCTTGGGGGCGCCACCGGCGGCCACCACCACGGTGTTCCGTACGGTGGTGCCGGGCCTGCGCGTGCGCTGCTTGGCCGCCACCGCAGCCCAGGTGCGGGGGCCGACCAGCCCGTCGGCGGCCACACCGGCCCACTGCTGGGCAGCGAGGGTGGCGTGCAGCGTCTTGGGGCCGAAGGCGCCGTCGGCGGCGAGGGCGTAGCCCTTGGCGGCGAGCAGCGCCTGCCAGGTGCGCACGAGGCTGGTGCGGTCGTCGCGCAGCTCGAGCGGGCGCACGCGCACCTGCGGGGGCACGGCGGCCAGGGTGGCCGGTACGCGGCTCACCGGGCACCCAGCCAGGTGGGCGCCGTGGGCAGCACGGCCGTGGTGGGGTCGGCGGCCTTGGGCAGGTCGCGGAGCGCCTGCCGGTAGGCGGCCGCCTCGGTGCGCTGCGCGGCGGTGAGGGTGCCCTGCACGTCGGGCAGCTGCGACCAGTCGCTGGCAGCCAGGGCGGTGGCACGGGCGGCGCGCAGCTGCGCCAGCGCGGCGGCCTTGCGCTCGGCGGCGGTGGGCTCAGCCGGTGGCGCCGGTGGCGTAGGGCGCGTGCTGGGCACGTGCTCGGCCTTGTCGTCGGCGGGCCAGCCGGGCAGCCGGTCGAGCAGGCGGCCACACGTGTGGCCGTCTTCGGCGGTGCCGCCACAGGTGCGCGCCTCGGGCACCAGGGGCTCGGCGCCGTGCTCGGCGATCTCGCGGGGGATGCCGTGCAGCGAGCAGTCGGTGTAGCTGCAGCGGTAGTAGCTGGTGCCGGTGCGCATCACAGCCCCCTCGGTTCGATGCCGTGGTCCTGCAGGTAGCCGCGGATGGCTGCGCGCCCGAGCACGGGGTCCTCGGGCTGCGCGGTGTGCGCAAGCCGCAGGCGCGGCTGGCCACAGCCGCCGGTGTCCTTGGCGCAGCGCCGTGCAGGCAGGTGCAGTGGCCTGCCGCCCTGGGGGCCGCCGAGGTACTCGCGCACCTCACGCACCGGCAGCCCTGCCGCCAGTACCGCCGCGCGGCTGGCGCGGCCCAGCTTGCGGGCGGCGCCTACGCGGTCGGCGGTGGTGCCGCGTAGTGCGTCGTGGCGGCAGCCGGGCGTGGTGCAGGCGTACAAGGTGAGCGCGGCGACGGGGTGGTCGGCGGCGGCGCGAGCGGCGATCAGGTCGAGCGCGCTCATCCGACCCACCGCATCAGCGTAGTGCAGATCATCGACGTAGCGTTCGCCCCGTTCCCTTGCACCTGTACCCCAGGCGTGATGTACGTCTTGACGACGTAGCCTGCTGTGAGCGCGACCCACCCGCTGTCCTTGAACCGCGAGGTGGGCGTGGCCGACGAGAGATCAATGGCTGTCACACCTACCCCGGTCGGTGCTGCGTCGTCCACTTCCGCCCAGTAGTGCGCGGGCCGCATGTGCGCAGCCCCGGCGGCGTTGATCTGCAGGAACCCCGCGGCACGGAGCTGCGGCACGAGGCCCGCCGTGTCAAAGATCGCCCACGGCTCGTAGGCGAAGACGAACAGCGCGGCCCCCGCGGCGTTCACTACGTCCGACCACGTAGCGGGGGCAGCGTAGATCGTGCCACCCGTGAACGTGAAGGCCCTGGTGGTGGTGGTGCTGAGCCACTTCGCATAGGTGGCGTCGTACACGACCAGCTTCCACGAGTCCGCGATGCCACCCGTGCCACCCGCACGGATCCAGCCCACCTTCCCCTCGGTGCCAGCGCCGAGCCCTGCCACCGTGGTGGCCACCGTGGCGCCGCTCGCAGCCGCCGGTGCGGTGGCGTACGTGCGCTCGTCGGTGATGTCGGCGTTGAGGATCTGCGTCACGGCCGCGCCCACCGCCACCTGCGCCAGCGCCTCCTCCCACACCGACGTAGTTTGCGTCAGCGCCGGGGCCACGGGCACGCCCGCCGGGGTGCCGGTGAGCACCGCCACCTCGCAAAGGTTGTCGACCGTCTTCAGCCGCGCCACCACCCGGTCGATGCGGTCGTCTGCCGGATCGGCAGCGGCGATGGCCTTGGTGAGCAGCGCATCGGTGTCGTAGTAGTGGCCCTGCAGCCAGGCGCCGCCGGTGGCCACGTCCACCGCCATGCCCGCGCCGCCCGCCGCCCGCTGGCTGACCGCCAGCTCGTTCAGGTAGCCGGTGATGACGCCGGTGCTCAGCCACTGCTGGGCCATGGCCCGCCACTGCGCTTCGGTGACGTTGGCGCCAGCGCCTGCGTCGAACGGGAAGTACCGCTCGGTCACCTGTGCACCCCCGGCGTGGCGCGCGTCAGCCGCTCGAGGTGGCGCACCCGGTCGAACAGCCGGGGCACGCGGGCGTCACGCTGGTCCGGGCTGGCCACGGTGGGCACCACCTGCACGCCCCCGGCGTCCAGCACCAGCCGCACCTCGCGCACCAGGTCATCGATCGTGCCGTCGGCGGTCACTACCCGCACGCGGTCGCCCAGCTGGTACGTCTCGCCGTACACCACTGCGGCGGTATCCACGGGGGTAATGCTAAGGGCCGATGCGGCCGCAGCCCCGGCCAGGTAGCCGAGCCGTGCCTGCTCGAGTTCGCCCGCATCGCTGGTGCCGCTGCTGTCGGTGAACCCCTCGTAGCGCCCNCGCTCGACCATGGCGCTGCTGTCGCCCGCCATCGCGTACGTNCGGGCTATGCCGTCGCCCGCGCCGCCCACCACCGCGTAGGTGGCCTCGGGCTCGCCCACGCTGTAGCTGTACGCCAGCAGGTTCCCGAAGTCGAACCCGAACGCGAACTCGGTGGCGAGGTCCACGGGCTCATACACCGTGCAGCGCAGCACGCCGCCCGGCTCCCACAGCACCTGCCAGCCCAGCGCCGGGTCGCTGGCCAGCGCCAGGCTGGCCAGCAGCTCGTGCAGCTTGTCCCAGCGGGCGCGCCCGGTGATGGTGCTGCCGAGGCCGGGGTCGGTGGCCAGGGCCAGGCCGGGCACGCGGCGGGTGCTGTGCGCGCCGGGGCCGCAGTTCGCGTCCACGTAGCCGTACAGCACGGCGCTGGCCAGGCCGGTGCGCACGTCGTACTCGCTGGTGGCGGTGGTGAGGGCTGGCGCCTCGGGCCACGCCAGCGCGCGGGCCAGGTAGGTGTTGTCGCAGGGGCCGCGCACCACCAGGGTGTGGCGGCTGCGGTCCTGGCTGCGCTCGTAGCCGCCCACGGGGCCGCTGTACACGGGGCTGCCGTTGCGCAGCAGCACGAGGCCACGGTCGTAGCCGAGCAGCAGCGCAGCGGCGGCGCTGGCGCCGTCGAGGTGCAGCTGCCACTGGCCCACCCCGTTGTAGCGGCTCACCGCCTCCAGCTGGCTGTAGTCGTCCACCTCGCCCAGCAGGCCCAGGGTGGCCTGGTCGCGCACCGCCAGCGTGTAGCCGCCGATGCCCACCTAGATCTCCTGCCACGCCTTGCGGTAGGTGAGGGTGATGAGCGTGGCGGCGGTGGCGCCGCCCACCTCGAGCTGGAGGTCGTTGTCGCCCGGCTGCAGCCGCCACAGGCTGCCCTGCGGGTCGAGGGTGCTGTACACGTTGGTGGTGCCATTCAGGGTGGCCGTCTTGGCGTCGGGGCGGGTGTCGATCACCAGCTGGTCGCCTGCCACGAGCGCCTGGCTGGTGGCCAGGTAGGCGCCCGTGGTGAGGTTGCGCAGGGCGATGTCGGTGCCGGGTCCGTCGATGGTCCACACCGGCCACGCCCCGGCGTCACCGGCGGCCACGGTGGGCTGGGCCAGCACCTCGCTGGCCACGAGCACGAGCGGGAAGAACGGGAAGAAGCTGGCGCCGCCGCCGCTGCCGGTGTCGTACAGCGCCTCGGTGTCGGCGGCGTCGTACCACCAGGGGTCGGGGGCACGCCACACCACGGCGGCGCGCTGCCAGGTGGGCCTGCCGCTCGTCTCGGGGCCGCCGCTGGCGACCATGCCCCCGGCGTAGTAGCAGCCCAGCTCCCGCACNCCCGCCGCGCTGTCGGTGCAGCGCAGGGTGCCAGGCCCCAGCTCGGTGCACAGGCTGGCGCAGAAGTCGCGTAGGGCGGTNCGCAGGGCCGCCTCGCTGGCGGCCTCGAACAGCAGGGGNAGCACCACCTCGCGCGGCTCCACCTGCACGCTGCGCACGCGGGCGCCCGCCTGCCCGGGCACGTACTCCTCGGTGAACTTGACCGGGGGCATGTACAGCCCCTCGGTGGCCATGAGCACCTTCGGGCCGGTGCCGCCGTCCAGCGGGTGCTCGGTGCCCGCAGCGTCCACCCACACGTAGGCGTCAGCCATGCAGGGCCTCCACCCGGCGCAGCACGGTGGCCAGCACCTGCTCGTCGAGCGGCTGGGCTACCGGGCCGGTCAGGGTGACGTTGTACACGCGGCCGCCCGCGCCGCCCCCGGCGGTGGCCCCGGCCAGGGCGAGGGCGCCGCGGCCCATGCCTGCGGCACCGGCGTGCAGGCCGCTGGCGTAGTCGCCAGCCCACCGGCGCCCGGCGGTGTAGGGGTCGAAGCGCAGGGGGCCAGCCTTGGCGGGCGAGCGGGGGATGTACTTCGCCAGCGCCTCGGCCAGCGCCTTACCCGCCGCCTCCACCGCCGCGATGTTGTCGCGCAGCCCGTCGGCGAAGCGGCTGGCGAACCGCGCGCCCGCCT
>C687J35021_10003877_pt1 | contig 10128 bp, 7 predicted proteins | sample RifCSPhighO2_12_FD_35021 | JGI IMG/M metagenome (IMG submission 35021)
AAGGTTGTTATTATGGAATACGAAGTTGTTATCGGTTTGGAAACTCATGCAGAACTAGCCACAATAACCAAGCTGTTTTGCGGGTGCAGCACAAAATTTGGCGCCGAACCAAATACACAGGTATGTCCAGTATGTCTCGGTATGCCAGGCGTTCTGCCGGTAATGAATAAAAAGGCCTTTGAAAATGCGTTGAAGGCGGCTGTTACTTTAAATTGTGAGATTAACAAGTTTACAAATTTCGACAGAAAAAGTTATTACTATCCTGATTTACCGAAAAACTACCAAATTTCCCAGAATTATTATAATCTGGGGATAGATGGATACATGGATATTCGTGTAAACGGTTTTCAGAAAAAAATTAGTATTCATAATGTCCACCTTGAAGAGGAGGCGGGAAAACTCATCCATCCTGAAGAATCAGGGGCTGATTACAGCCTTGTAGACTTCAACAGGGCTGGTGTCCCCTTGCTTGAGATTGTGTCTTATCCTGATATGAGAAACGTGGACGAGGTAGAAAGTTACATGCAGACCTTGAGGAAGATACTTTTATACACAGAGGTTTCCGATTGCAAGATGCAGGAAGGTTCTCTCCGGTTTGAGGCAAGCATTTCACTGAGGAAAAAAGGGACTGAGAAACTTGGCAACAGGGTAGAAATAAAAAATCTTAACTCGATGAAGTCTGTTATAAAGGCTATTGAATACGAGGCAATGAGACAGTCTGAATTGTTGGACAGGGGAGAAACCATTGACAGGGAAACCAGATTGTGGGATGAGGTAGGCGAGAAGAGCCAGCGTATGCGTTCAAAGGAAGAGTCACAGGATTATCGTTATTTCCCGGAGCCCGACCTTTTACCAGTAATAATTGATGAGAAATGGTTATCTGCAATAAAGGCATCTATACCGGAGCTTCCCTTAGAAAGGAAACAGAGATTTATAGAGAAATTTAAACTTTCCGATTATGATGCCGGCGTACTAACTGAAGAAAAGGTGCTTGCCGATTTATTTGATGAGTGTGTAAAGTTGCTGGATCGCCCGAAAGCCTTCTGTAACTGGATTACCAATGATTTACTGCGGGAGGTTAAAGACAGGAAGTTAGACATTAACGATTTGAAAATCAAGCCCAAACAACTTGCGTCTCTGGTTGAAATTATTGAGAAAGGCGCTATAAGCAGTACCATTGCAAAAGAGGTGTTTTCTGAGATGATTCAAACGGGTAAAGAACCTCAGAAAATTATAGAAGAAAAAGGACTAGCGCAAATAAGCGACGAAGGACTGATTGAATCGGTCGTGGATAGAATGATAGCAAGCAATCCAATTGTGATTGAAGACTATAAAAAAGGGAAGAAGAACGCCCTTACGTTTTTGGTAGGACAGGTAATGAAAGAGACAAAGGGCAAGGCAAACCCCAGAATCGTAAATGAACTTTTGAGTAAGAAAATAGGGAATATCAATTGAACTTTAAGGGAAAATTATGACTTACCTTGAGGCAGTGATTCTTGCTATTATTGAAGGCGTTACCGAGTTTCTACCTATTTCGTCTACCGGTCACATGGTAATTGCTTCAACTTTCATGGGTATTAGCAAAGATACCCTCACAAAGAATTTTGAAATTATCATTCAATTTGGGGCAATTCTGTCAGTAATAGTACTCTACTGGCGCAAATTTTTTACCTCCTTTCGTTTCTATTTAAAGCTGGCGTTTGCATTCCTTCCCTCTGCCGTTCTGGGCGCTTTGTTTGGCAATTACATTGATATGCTATTAGAAAATATTTGGGTGGTAATTGCCACAATTCTCTCCGGAGGAATTATCCTGGTTTTTGTGGATAAATGGTTTAAACACGGAGATGAAATGGGAGAACAGGAGGTATCATGGATGCAGGGACTGAAGATAGGTGGTTTCCAGTGTATATCAATGATACCCGGTGTATCGCGGGCAGCAGCAACTATTATTGGAGGAATGGCTGTGGGACTCAACCGTAGGACTGCGGCAGAATTTTCATTTTTCCTTGCCGTACCGACAATGCTTGGTGCTTGTGTTATGAAAATAAAGGATTCATACACAGCAATACAGAATCATGACATAGTCGTAATGCTGGTAGGAAGCATTGTGGCGTTTGTTGTAGCAATGCTCGCTATCAAGGCATTTATAGGGTTTTTAAAACGGTACGGGTTCAAATGGTTCGGGTATTACCGAATCATCCTGGGCGTGGTGTTAGCTGGCATCGTATCTTTTATGAAAATACACATTTAATTTCAGAACAATTGCTACGTTCTCCGCGCCTTTTGCGGTGAACTATTACGGTTATGGATAGCGGAGATGACGAACGTTTAAAATTAGCCGACGCACTTTTGTTGTCAGTTGCATTGTTAGTACCTTAAGAAAAACATTTTTGCATTCTCAGCAAAAATGTTTTTTACAGTGTCTCGAATCCTGTTATTTATAGGGTTTTGAGACAATTTTAGTATTATCCAACTTTTAAAAATGTCCTAATTTTAAAATTTGCATTTTTCAGTTTTCACTTCTGACTTATTCGGGTTAGGTTATTATCTGTTTTAATTTTATATCTATCATTATTTAATAATTAAGATGCGATCCTTTGACCCTCACTTAGAATAACAACACCGTATTTTTATTTTTGAATTATTTCATAACGACTGCTCTTCGTCAAATGAATGCTGTTATAGTCGTTGACATCCGAAAATTCGAATTGCCAGAGCGAATAAAAACGGCCGCGCTTTTCAAAAAATAATGTCTTAACAGTTTTCGTTGTCCAGTGCGACCACAGTCGGAATGGATAATATAATTGGCGGATGATTGTGTTGTTGGTTTTGCTATTTTTTGCTTCAATCAGCACGACTTGCGATTTACCTTCGTAACCGGCGTCCACTTCCGTTTGAACGCCTTTAACAGTCAAGGCTTGTTTGCCAACTTTGAAGGAAAAAAATTATGCCTATGGATTTTGAGCTGCATCAATTGCCGCCCTAATTGCTTCTTCAATATCACTCCAGAGGACACCATCGTTTTCAATGATGTCTAATATTCTCTGAGTTTGTTCGTCTGATAATTTTTCTTCGGAATAACTCCGAACTTCTTCTTCGGTTATTGTAAACGTAATTTGTTTCATACCTTTCACCTTTCAATTAAAATCAAATCGTATTGTATCGTAAAGAATTTTTCATAAATCGCCGATTGAAGCTAATTCAAAAGATTTGGTGTGGAGGTTAGATACAAAATCATAGTCGATAAATCTTATCCTCTCTTTGATTTCTCTGAAGGCCCCGTAATGGATTTTTGTATCAAACTCTTTTTTTCTCCTGATATCACTAACTATACAAAATTGTGCATAAAAATCCTGCAAATCGTTAAACTTTAAAAGAGCACCGTTAAAATCAGTTGAATGTTCTATCTCAAAGAATGAGTAAGGTAATCTTCTTTCATTAAACCAAATAACGTCAATTGTTTTAGCCCTATTGACAATTGACGCATACGTGAAATCGAGAATTGTTTCATTCCCTGAAATAGAACCAAGCGGTTTATCAAGAAAAATCTTGTTTTTGTCTTGTGGCAGAATGTAAGTAGCGAATCCCTTTAGGTTGCCGATTTCAATCAATAGTCCCTGATAGTAAGAATGGTTAAACGTATCATCGCTATCTGTTTTGTTTTTGGCTGTTAATTCGAATTTAGAGAGAACTTGTTTTTCAAATTCCTTTAAGGCCCATAACCCTGGTCTTATTTTAAAAAAATACTTTTCATCTTGCATAATCCTTCGTATCGAAGCAAAAGGAGTTTTAGATTTCCAATTAGATACATCGGCTTTTTGATTAAGAAATCCCAAAGTGGCATAGCCGCCATTGTTCCTCATTACTTCAATTATTTGTTCGCGTTGTTTCATTCTGAGATCCATTGTTCGTGAAACGCCATGTCCGCTTCAAAACCATTGCTCTTGTCCCATTTTCCCTTGTTCACGCTTACCATTTTTCCAGCGTAACAAGTCACGCCGTTGTTAGACAACAGATATGGCGGATCGGCAAAAATCATATCAACATAATTGTCGGGAAACCGTGACATCACCGTCAGGCAGGCGTCTTTGTAAAGACAAAAGTCGTCTGTCTTGAAAACGGGTCTTAAACGCTTTCGTGTGCCGTTATTGGCAATATATTTTACAAGGTCTTCAAATACGAAATAAGTTGTCATTACTCGTTTCTCAACTAATAGGCCTAAAATTTTTCATCAGTGGGAAGCTTAAAGGGTCACATCATAAATAATAAATATTAATATTTTCTATTGCATTATTATAGTGATTTTTAATTTTTCTTTTCGCTTTAAATTAACAGAAGGGATAGGCTTTGTAAACTGGAATATTTCGATGGTATACTCGGTGCAGCAATTTCAACGAAATATAAACAAATGAATGTTGAATTGGTGCGGAGTAAAAAACTGGGTGATACGATAATAAATTTGAAGAAACAATTATTTAATATTTAGGATATGCTACTTTTCCTCCCCTTATTTTTATTGTTTTAGCTTAAAGCTGGCTGTTTTGCCTTCTTTCACATCCTCAAGCCCTTCAGTCTTTACGCGCAAACGCAGGTCGTTGGCGCTGTCGGCATAGGCGATGGCGTTTTCGTAGCTAATCTTACCTTCTTTGTAAAGATTGAACAAAGACTGGTCGAATGTAAGCATGCCTTCTTGTATCCCCCTTGACATAGTTTCCTTCAATAGTTCAATCTGTTTTTTCAGGATGAGGTCTTTGACCCTGGGTGTATCAAGCAATATCTCAAACGATGCAATACGTTTCCCATCCGTTGACTGTATCAGTCTTTGAGAGATAATGGCGCGCAGATTCAGCGAAAGCAGTAAATATATCTGTTCATGTCGTTCAATAGGGAAAAAGTTTATGATGCGTTCTATAGTTTGATTAGCATTGTTCGCATGAATAGTGCCAAGGCAGAGGTGACCTGTTTCGGAAAAGGTAATGGCAGACTCCATTGTTTCAGTATCGCGTATTTCACCTATGAGTATAACATCAGACGCCTGGCGAAATGCATTTTTAAGCGCCTTGCTATATGTCATGGTGTCTATGCCAATCTCCCTCTGGGTTATGATGGATTTCCTGTGTTGGTGCACAAATTCTATGGGGTCTTCTATTGTTATTATGTGCCCCGTACTATTTGTATTTCTGTAATCAATCATTGCGGCAAGGGTGGTTGATTTTCCAGAGCCTGTTGCACCGCATACAAGCACTAGCCCACTTTTTGTCATGACAATGTCTTTTAAGATTTGTGGAAGATTCAGGTCGTCAATGGTTTTGATATTTAATTTTATCTGCCGGATGACGATTCCTATATTCCTTTTTTGATAGAAGATGTTTACACGGAATCTGCCCAGTTCCGGATAAAACAATGCAAAGTTTATCTCAAATGTTTCATAGAAATCTTTTTTTTGTTTATCGTTCATAATCCTTTCTGCAAGGGCACAGGTATTTTCTGCGGTTAGCTTTTTAATACCGGAGGGGGTATTGACGCCATCCTTGCGGTAGACAGGCGGGAGGTCTGCAGTAATATAAACGTCAGAGGCGTCCAATCGTACCATTTCCTGTAGCAGTTCTTTGATTTCCATGTTAATTATTTCTTACCTCTAAAAGAGTGGATTTTATATTTGAATGTTTCTTGATTTTCAATTTTACCTGTAATTTTAAGGCATGCAAGGTAATTATAACGCTATATCACGCGTTATCGTTTTCACACTTTTGCGAGGACGAGTTTCGCAGGGCTTGCCACGTACTTGATATGGGGAACGACAACTTACTTTTGTCGTTTACTATAGTTAACAGAATCTTAGATTATACCGAGAACCTGAAATTCATGATGTCTCCATCCTTTACTACGTAATCCTTACCCTCCAGTCTTAAAAGTCCTTTTTCTTTAACCTTTTGTTCTGAGCCTAGTTTGATAAGGTCTGTATAGTGATAGGTTTCTGCACAGATAAAACCGAGTTCAAAATCCGAATGTATGACGCCTGCAGCCTGTGGCGCCTTTGTTCCTTGTTTGATTGTCCATGCCTTGATTTCCTTTGGACCCGCTGTAAAGTATGTAATTAGGGCAAGTAAGCTATAGGTTCCCCTGATTAATCTTTCCAGGCCGGATTCCTCAATGCCCATTTCTTTGTAATAGGACAATTTTTCGGATGGGTCCATTTTTGCAATTTCTGATTCAATATCTCCGGAGATGACCACACATTTAGAATTTTCCTTGTTTGCATAATCAGTAACTATGTCAACATATCGCTTGTCACTCTCATAATCGAATACATTTATTACATATAATACAGGCTTTACTGTCATCAGATGTAAATCCTCAATGTGCTTTTTTTCTTCAGCAGTCAGGGATATTAGTCTTACAGGTTTATTGTTATTCAAGCCATCTCTTACTTTCTTGAGCATTTCAACGGAGGCGATAATGTATTTATCCCCTATCTTTATCAATTTTTCATTTTTAGACAGTCTCTTTTCGACTGTTTCCATATCTGCAAGGTTAAGTTCTGTATTAATGATTTCAATATCCCTTACAGGGTTTATATTCCCTTCCACGTGGATTACGTCGCTTTTATCGAAGCAACGAACAACATGCAGAATGGCATTAACATTCTTGATGTGTCCCAGGAACTGATTTCCAAGTCCTTCGCCCTGGCTTGCGCCTTTTACCAGTCCTGCAATATCAACGAATTCAACTGTAGTAGGAACAATTTTTTCCGTTGGAATTATTTTGGCTATTTTATCGAGGCGATGGTCAGGCACTAAGACAACGCCTTTATTGGGGTCAATTGTACAGAATGGATAATTAGCAGATGCTGCATTTGCAGATGTCAGGGCATTAAAAATAGTGGATTTACCCACATTTGGCAATCCAACAATACCACAGTTTAAACCCATGTTACAAATACCTCTCCTGTTTATAAAATTTATACTGGCTCTGTTAATTTACAAAGGTTTAAATACTAACTTTTTATGGTCTGATAAGCAATGTATATCATAAATTCATCTGTAAATTATCCGAAGCAACGCTATAAATAAGTTGACATCCTATCACGAAAATATCATTCCCACGAAAGTAGGAATCCAGTAAATATAAAGAAAAAATGGATTCTTGCTTTCGCAGGAATGAGAAGTTGCTTTTGTATTTATAATATTAAATGATTTATATCGTTCGCTATATTTTTAACATGTATGTCTATTTAAAGAAAACTTTATGAGCAACTCTCGTTATTAAAATGTAGTGGTAAAAGGCTGTTATCGTAATAAGAGAAATAAAATTAAATTGCCTTGCATTTCACGAAAATAAAGGCAAAATTAAAGTATGATTAATATAATCATACACGGTTAATATTCATCTACATTCCCCGCTAATGAATTTAAATTTCTGTTAGTCTTTCACTGGGCGATTTTACAATAATAATTATTAAATTTATCATTACATAAGGCAAAAATATTTAAATGAATTATTTCGTTGATGTATTAAAAGTAAAGATACTTCATATATTTGACTACAAGATATTGCAACGCTATCTTGTGAGAGAATGGTTCAGGACATTTTTACCTTCTTTTACGTGCTTTGAATTTTTAATGTTTTTAGGGTTTGCGATTCAACTGTTGCACAAAGGGCTTGATATTATTGCCCTCAGGGCGATAGTGCCCCATTTGTTTATTCAAGCCACTCCTTACTCTATACCTGCAGCACTGCTTACTGCCACAACAATGACTTATGGTCGAATGAGCGCTGATCGGGAAATTATTGCCATTCAGACAAGCGGTATTCACAAAAATAAAATAATTATTCCAATTCTAATAATTGGCGTATTTTTTAGTTTAATAACTCTTGGCCTAACATCAGAAATATTACCACGGTCGTGCTATAAAATAATCCTGTTGCAGGAACGCGCTGTAAATAATGTTCTTGCCGGGCGTCTTGTAAATTTTCAGAAAAAAATAGATTTACACCCGTATCAAATTTATGTCGGGCACATGGAGGATAATATTAGTAAGGACATAGCAGTGATTCAATACGCTGANGATTATGTNACCGATGTAATTCTGGCTGAAGAGGGTGCNATTAAGATGNATGATGAGCAAAGNAAAGTCCTTTTGACGTTGTGGAATGGTGAATTTATTAAACCCGATTATAAAAATATAATAGATATACCACGTCTTGGTACTTTTAATGAAACAACCTTTGAAATTCCGCTGAAGGAGAAAAGGCGGGAGTCTTCAACAAAGTATTTGACCGTATTTCAGTTATGCAGAAATAATAATGAAATTAAAGAAGCATTAGGAAAAAACACAGAGCCAACGACGGATTTAACTAAAGACAAAGACAGTCTTGCGAAGGAATATTCAAAACATCAGAGTGAATTAAACGATTTGTCAAGGAAACGCCAGAAGTTATTACTCGAATTGAAAAGGTCTAACCAGAATATGGAGAGGCAGAAATCGAGGATTATAGGGCTGGAAAATCAGTGCAAAATAGCTAAGAATTATGTCCTTGTTGCTAATGAGAATTTAATCCAGGTAAAGAAAGAAATGAAAACCGGCCGTTCTATGGAAGATTTAGACAGAAAAGTTATGCAGATTAAAGAAACAATTGAGAGAGAGAAACAGAGGATTTACAATATTGAACAAAAAATTGCAACCGCCAGGAAAATACATACTGATGAGGCCAAGAACATTGCGTCAGTTTCCCAGACTCTATCCGAGGTTAATGTAAGGCGTGATATTTTGTTGGAACAAAGCGGTGTGTTTGAGAATAAGTTAGACATTGCAACTAAAAATGAATTAATAAGAAAGAATAATATTTCTATACATAAGAGACTGTCACAGGCGCTATCCTGTATAACTTTTATGATAATAGGCATACCTCTTGGCATCAAGTTAAGAAGCGGACATTTGATGATTGGATTTGGCGCTAGTTTTATGGTAATCCTTTTCTTTTATTATCCGCTGGTTGTAACAGGAATTGTGCTTGCAGAGAATACTTTTATACCTGTTGTGCTTGCTATATGGGGCGCTAATATTATTCTTTTTGTTGGTGGGATGTTCATTTTCAGGAAGGTATTTCGTTGATGTGAGTCTTATAACATTCTTGACTTTTGAAGAAAATGAATTAGTATATTTTGAGCAAGCTTCTTCATGAGTCATTTGAAGGTAATATTAGTTTTTGTGAAATTAATAAATTGAGATGGAATTCAAGGTAGAAATTTATTTAAATGCCTAACAAACTTACGTTTGGGATAAACATAGGAAGCAAATGGACGCGCACAATAATGATTNTAATTATCATAAATGTCAGCGTGTTTATGCTTCAATTATTATTTTCCACTGTAAGTTCACAACTCTCTCCACAATTGGTAATAACAACGAACGATGTTCAGGACGGGAGTGCATTATTAAAACCCTGGTATTATCCTGCCTCTGATAAGTTTACAAAATTATTCTGGCTATATCCACCCGATGCGTTGGGACGGGTATGGTTGTGGCAATTTTTTACTTACATGTTCCTGCACAGCACAACGGATGCGTGGCATTTAATCTTTAATATGCTGGTGCTCTGGATGTTTGGGAGNGAGGTTGAGCGTGTACTTGGCAGAAGACGTTTTTTAACACTGTATTTTACTGCAGGGATTTTTGCCGGAGTGTGTGGTTGTATATTCACGNCANGGTCACCTATGATAGGCGCTTCTGGTGCTATCTTTGCCATAGAAATTGCTTTCGCTTTGTACTTCCCCAATAGCACAGTTATTTTCTACTTTTTCCCTATAAAGGCAAAATACCTTGCAATGATTTTTACTGGTATAACAATATTTAACTGTATTATTTCAAACTCAGGTAATGTTGCACACTTTGCTCATCTGGGAGGTATTATATATGGGTTCTTGTTTGTCAGATATTCCTATCGTGTATTCGAATATCTAAGGAAACGGCAGATTCAGCATCATGAAAGGGAAATCGTTAAAGAGAAAATGCTTCGTGAAAAGGTTGACGAGATTCTTGATAAAGTAAATCGTGAAGGACTTCAAAATTTAAGCTGGAGGGAACGTAATTTCCTTAAGAATGCCAGTAGGAAGTATAAGAAAAA
>C687J35021_10003881_pt1 | contig 10125 bp, 16 predicted proteins | sample RifCSPhighO2_12_FD_35021 | JGI IMG/M metagenome (IMG submission 35021)
ATATCGACATTGGGTCCGGGACGCATATCAAGTCCAGTATAATCACTGAAATGATTGGAGACACTGCCATTAACATTCATGGAGCCTATTTCAAGGGTCTTTCCGGTACATAGGGCTGGGTTTTCTTTGCAGATCCGGTCAATGAATTGAAGGACATCCGGCGTCATCGGGAAAGAATTTACCACACGTAATTGTATAATGCAAGAGAAAATGTCGAATATTTTGTTGACTTCCAGAAATATTTATGTTAAAAGTTGAAACATTGATTAAATCTAAGATCAGACTTGAAGATATATCCAGAAGCATCCAAGTCCGGGGCGCAGCACGGGCGGACATCCCTTCTCGCACCATCGATCTTAAAATCCCCACAGATTACTACGCCAAAGTCAAGAAGGCATGGACCCTATATAATGTCGATCCTTTGGTCAAGTTTATGGTAGACAGAACGACTCAATATGCTGTGAACGGCATGGAGTGGCAGGTTGAAGACAAAAAAGAAAAAGAGATATGGAACTCATGGGCACGCCGGATCAATCGGGCGGTTCCTAATTGTATGCCTGGACTAGATGAAGTCACGAGTTGGGCTGTAAAGCATCTTCAGATATCCGGGATTGCACATATGCACTGGCTCTGGGATTCGATGGAGCTGGGGGATAATAAGACCAAATATCAATTCCCCGCGATGATGGCGACAGAAAACCCGCTCTCAGTATCCCTGCAACGTTCTGGCGATATGGATTCAGAGAGAATCCTATTGAAGAAAAACAGGGATAAGAAGGAGGCGCTAAAAGAAGGGACTCAGCCGGAAGTCTCCTCTACAACCAAGAAAGGCGATGATGGCGTCTCAGAGATCCCGGCTATGGGGTTCGGTAAGAACGAAGAGATGTTTTCGATTAAATATAATTATTCCCACGGGGACCTGACGACCATCCTATCGGCATCGACTGAGACGACCGGACAGGCACTCTATCCTGAACCCCCTATAATCAATTTAAGCTCTGCAGTCGCTAAGAGACAACTTCTTGACGCTGCTGATGTTGCAATATTGGACGGGATACAAAACTATCTGATGCTTTGGAGTGTAGGGGACGAGAATAACCCGCCGTTGCCGGATAAATACGATTCTCAGAGGAATTTGATTAAAGAAGGCACGATCCGGCAGGTCAAAAAGATCCTTGAAGGCGATGGCAATGTCCGGGTTTCTGAGGCCTTTGTCCCCTACTATGTCAAGCTCGATATCAAGACCCCGCCACTCGAGTCACTTCTATCCCTCGATAAATATGTTCAGCCAACTTTAGAAATTATGCAAGCCTTCGGGATCTTAATCTCTATCGGGGGTGCTGGCAGCGAGAGGTTCCTTGAAATCAATATCTCGAACTTCGAGGAAAGAGTCGATTTCTTGCGAAAAAGGTACATAAAACGCTTTTTTGAGGCCTTGGCGGGCTATATTGCCGAGAGAAATAACCTCAAATCGATCCCTAAGCTCTCTTTTGCACCGATTAACACAAAATCTGATAAGTTCATATCTAACTTACTCGAGATGTTAAAACTCGGCAAGGTCTCTTCTCAGACGATGCACGAATTCACAGGCATCGACCACGCTACAGAGGTATCCAGGATCAAAGACGAAGTAGGATCGGGCCTTAAAGAGACGATGGATACTAATACCCCAGTATCGTATAAACAGACTACGACAGGACCCGATGGCGACAGCAAACAGACAGACATCAACCCAAAATTACAAGAAGGTCGCCCTAAAAATAGTTGACATTAAAGGGAAAAGATGATAAACAGAGATAATTGTTCCAAAATAGAACAGGTCCAGAAACCTCAAGTCAATAAGGTTGAGGCCATGCGTAAAGTGGTTATAGATACCCTGAGGCAAGTTAAGGGAGTCGAGACAAAACTAAAAGAAATTCTTGACACGATAAAGCAGTAGTCTAAATTCCGATAAGGAATCAAAGGCCATATTGAATGGGCAGAACCCATTTTGATATGGCCTTTTTGTTTTTGGGGAATAAAGATGGCATGGGATAAGGAGTCGGCAAAGACTCATAAGAAGGGCATGACAGATAAGGAGGCATCTACATGGGTTTCCGTGGCCAATGAGACGCTCTCTAAATGCCTTGCCGATGGCGGAAAGCAGTCTACATGCGAAGGAAAAGCCATCCGTGTCGCCAATTCTGCAGTCAATAAGATGAAAGGGGAGCAAATGCCAATCAGCGCGACCATATCAGGAAAGATGAGAATCCTAGCCGATGGGGATCCTATTATAGAAAAGATTATTGCCGGAAACCCTGTTTTAAAAGCTGTCCATGGGTCAGCAAATGGTAAAATAGCCGTCATGGATGCCCTCTCGATAGGCCAGGAGGGACACCCAAGCTCCCCGGATGGCGTTAGAGATATAATCGGGGACGGTCCTTGGGTATTCGATAGAGAGGTAGTCTCTGCGGCACTCCCGACATTTTTCGGTAAGCCGGTCGTCGTCGATGGCGAGGGCTTCGTCGGTCATGGCGGAAAGAGGATGACGGTAGGTTCTATCGTTGGCGCTGAGATATATTCAGATGACCGAGGTGAGTTCGTGCGGGTTTTCCCTGTTCTTTGGGATCTTGAATACCCTGAGATTATCGATGAGATTAAGGCCAATAAAGACGGACTTTCCACATCTTTTGAGATCTCATCCCCCATGGAGTCGATTGAAGTCGTTGGTGGACCCGGTGGCACTGTGAAACCGAAGATGTTTTCTTTCTCCGGCTCCTGCATCTTAAAAAGAGAAAATGCGGCCTATCCGGGACAGAATATTTCTGCTGTTGCTCATTCCTCCGAGGCCGTAAAAGAGGATTCTTTCTACGACATCATGAATATGATGTATGAGACTCTCGGACAAGATGCCTACCCGGTAGAACTCTACCCATCGAGTGTGATTTACAAAAATATGAAGGACAACAAATACTACAAGGCTGGTTATTCTATCGCAGATGGCAAGGTGGAACTTGGCAAGGCCCAGGAAGTCAGACCCACCTATGTCAAAGCCGAGGCCTTGTCAAAGAATATAAAGGAATTCCTCTCCGCCAATGGTGGCAGAGACGGATCTGGCGCTCTTTCGCCCGATATGGGTGCCGGTACTCAAGATAGAAAGACAAAAATAAACAGTAAAGGAGGTATGAAAACAATGCCATTTGAAAATATTCCAGATGATTTGCAGGACACAGTTGCAAAGATCGTCGAGGAGGCAAAGGCGGCTGTGACGGCTTCTTTTGAGGCGACTCTTAAAGAAAAAGACAGCAAGATTGAGACTGTTTCCAAGTCCCACGATGAGTTGGATAAGAAGGTCTCCGAGATGTCTGCCGAGATCAATGCCTCAAAGAAGTTCGACCTGATTAAGGCCAGCTATCCAGATGATAAGCATGGCGAGATCAAAGAGGTCCTGAAAAAGGTCGAGCTTAAGACGGCCACTTCAGATGATGTGCTGAAACTGTCCACTGAAGTCAGGGCTGAGAAGAAAACTCTCACGCTTGGCAGCGGCGATGATGACCAGAAGTCCAAGTGGGCCTCTGGCGAGCATGACGCTCAGTATGGGATTAGGCCAAGAAAAACTGCATAAATGCAGCATGCCCAATACAAACTTATTTTAAGGAGGTGGTAAAGAATGGCAAAGAAAGTCTTGCAGGCCGACAAGAACGAGGAACCGATTCATGGTGCTGATGTCAAGACGGGTCAAACCATTGTCGAGGGAGATCTTGTCGGACTGGATTCAAATGGTCAGATTACACTGGCATTTTCTGGGACTGGGTTTGGATCACTCGGAATCATGGCCCGAGGTGTTGTCTTAACTGGTAATACCGTAGGACAATTTGGCGGGACACATACACTTTCTAAGATGTCTTATCATAGACACGTGAAAGTGAATGGATTCACGAGCTTAACACCAGGCGGGACCGTGTTTACCAGCACATCTGCAGCAGGTGGTGTACAACAGGATGAACCGTCCGGAACAGGGAAATTCAGGCAGGCCGTCGGATATGCTGTGAGTGCGACAGAGGTCATGTTCGATGTGTCTCCCGTCTTTACGACATTATAATTTTTCTATAGAGGAGGTGATTTAGAAATGCCAAGTGGTTTTAGAACAGAAGACGGCGTCGATTTCAACGAAGTCTATTATGACGGAATTGTACCGATGCTGCAAAGATATAACGAAGTGGATGGGAGGCCGGATTTCAGGGAACTTCTCTGTGAAGATGCGGACGAGAAAATTAAGAGCACAATTCTCGCCACAACTGACCGGATGCAGAAGCTCGCCCCGAATCAGACTCCTGACTCCATCAAGACAGAGATAGGAAGATATCAGGGTCTCTCAGAGTTCTATGGGACGGGACAGACACGGACCTGGGACTATCTCCGTAACGCAAAAGCGGATGATATCTTAAGAGATCAGGCCAATATCTTTACGGCGGATAAGGAGACGATCCACGATACGATCGTAAAGGCAGTATTGGTCAATCCTGCCGTCGCTCCAACAGCGGTTAGTGGCGCGCTCTACAATGGATACTATGAGACATACGAAGGAATCGCAACTCCACCAAAGTATAAGACCAACTCCTTCCAGGCAGGCCATATCCATTATGTCACAAGTGGCGCAACGAGTTTCGCGCTAAATGACTTCGATGCCGCAGAGACACATCTAAGGGAGCATGGGGTCAAAGGAGACCTACTCGCTATCATGCACAATGATCAGTGGACTCAGATTAAAGGTCTTGCTGCATGGACTGCGAGTGGTGCGATCTCAAATCCCATCACGGATAAGATCGCGGTAGAAGGATTCGTCGATAAGATGAGCGGATGGAATATCATTGTTGATGATTCAATGCCTACGGGGTATGTTCTCTGGACAGTTTACTCCCAGGGAGGCAGACTCATGAAATTCCATGAGTCCAACAATGGAAGTTTCAGGGGACTTCTGATCATCGAAGGGTCTGCCAAGTATCCGCTTGTCGGAAGTTATTACTTCCGATTCTTCAATCCGAAGGTCTTCCGGAGGGATATGGCGGTGGCGATGCAGATAACAAACAATGCAGACTATACGAACCCGACCCTGTAAGTTGGGTTTGTATTATATCTTAGAGTGGGGAGGCAGCACCCCACTCTAATTTTAGGGTCTAATTGATAGATAACAGAAAGGAAGGTATGCGATGACTAAATATGCAGTCTATAGAGGCTTTAATCATGCTGGGGTCCGGCTCAACCGAGGGGAGACTTTGCCGGATTCAATCATGAACGATCCTGTTTTATCGGAAGAACTTTACCGTAAAGGTATTCTTGCCAAGGTTAAGAATGATGGAACCCTGATGCGCTGGCTTGTGCCAGTACATGATTTCAGAACCGTACCTCCACATGCAAAACGGGATTACACCAGGCATCTATTGGAGAATGGGCAAATAGACCCGATCTCTATCCCTAAAGAATATCGTGATGAACCGGAACCAGAGAATCGTCCTGGACCCGGAAGACCAAGAAAGGAAGATCAGGCCTAATTCATGCCGAAGATCCTATTTTATCTGAACGATACAACAGCATGTTCCTTCTATCGCTGTTTCATGCCTGCCCTATGGCTCAATAAGATCGGTCTTGCCGAGGCCTATTGCTCTTATGGTCTTTTCAGTCGAGGAGAGAAGGCGATAGATTATGACCAGTATTATTCAGGCGGACTTTTAAAAGTCGCAGAATCCGATCAGAGAAAGACACTTACTCCCTATGAATTTGAAAAAGAGTTTGAAGATATCGATATGGTCGTCTATCAACGGCAATCCAATAATAGTTCCCTGACGCACCTTCGTGCCATGAAGAAGCTGGGCAAGAGGGTCTATGTAGAGCATGACGACCTGATCTGTGGTGATACGGGTCTACCGAGCGTGAATAAGATCTACGCTGATCCTAAAAGACGAGAACTCTTAGAAACTATCTGCAGGGAATCTGATGGTGTGATCGTCTCAACAGAATACCTGGCGCAGTTCTTTTCTCGCTTGAACGACAATATCCAAGTCTGTCCAAACAGTATCGACCCTGATCTGTGGCAATGGCAGGGTGTGATGTCCCCCAATCTCTCAGTTGGGTTTGCAGGATCTTCAAGCCATGTTCGGGACTTTAAGCATGTGCCGACTTGGAGCATATCTAAACGGTGGCCCATGATGTTTATTGGCATGACTGTCTCCTCAACACCGGAAACGGATATCATCCCTTGGGTTCGATTAAAAGACTATCCTAAATGCCTGTCCGGTGCATTTACTATCGGACTTGCACCACTAAAACGGAACGATTTTAACGCTTCACGGAGCGTACTCAAGTGGCTGGAATATTCTATGGCCGGAATTGCGACAATCTCTGAAGACTTTGGGCCTTACGATATCATCAGGAACGGGATTGATGGATTTCGGGTTAATGGGGAATGGATAGAGGCCATCGAGTGTATGGTCTCGAATCCTGAACTATCCGAATCTCTTGTCCTGTCTGCACAAGAAAGAATCTTGAGAGACTTCACGATTCAATCTGGTGTCCTCAAGTGGCAAGAGGTATTCTCTGGCGCAGGAGTTTCCGTATAAGGCGATGCAAACGATGCGAAGGATTTATGATATTAGAACGGTGTTTGGATTATGCTCAGGTCTTCTATGCAGAACGGTGCGTTAATTGTGGACGGTATATTTTTAAAACAGAAAAAGAAAAAGTAATGATAAATGTTAAATCTAACAACAAAACCAAAAAGGAGAAAGTAATGACAAAAAAGAAGAATGACAAGAAGAATAAAGGCAAAGTAGCCAAAGTCATTGCGATGATACTGATGGTAACGATGGCCCTGTGTTTTACTGTCCCTGCATTTGCTGCAGATGGGGATATCATCCAGTTTAGCGGTGTGAATCTATCTGGGGACACGTTATACCTTCCATCCTCCGGCTCATTTGCCGTAGGAATCGGCTCGGATATTGCCACGATTGCTGATGTACTGAAAGTCCGGGCGGAGTATGTAGACCCCATGAAAGACGGAGAAACTCATAAGGCAGGCGTTGGCATAGGTATAGATGCTGTTAAGGTGATAGACAAGCTCGGCGGGGTCTGGTTCCTGGGAGACGTGAATGTATCCACCGGAATCATGGGGCTCACTAACCTTGATGGCGATGTACATCTTGAACCGGCTCTATACCTATCTATTATCCAGGTATTCAAGTGAATTGGTTGGAACGAAAGGTGATCGTGCATTATCTGAATAAATTTTTGGAGGGGTTATCTATGAACGCATTACAGGGATACAGAACGTATATCATTGCGGCCCTGATAGGTCTGATCACGGTGGGGCACCAGTTGGGGTACATAGACAGTATAACTTATCAGACCTTGCTGGGGGTGTTAGGGGCTGGCGGTCTTGCAACTTTGCGGGCGGGCATAAAATAAGTGAAGGAGGTATTTTAGTGTGGGTGATATTACTGTTACTGTGCTGCTTGCTTTCGTTAGTGTTCTTCTCACTATCAATCTGTACATACTTAAAGGGTTACGGGACGACCTCAAGGAAGGAATCAAGAAGTTATGGGAAAAGATAGATGCAATGGTGGAGAAACATGATAGCACGTTAGAACGACTCATTCTGGCAGAAGCCAAGATTGAAGGTTTCAACCGGGAATGGAATAGGAGATTAGATGATAGTAAGTGATGCCCGCTCACAGCCTAACTGTTCTTTATATGGCGAGATGTAAGCAAATGAAGTAAAAATATTGGGGATGTGGGCGGGAATTATGGTAGGAGGTATTACCGGAACGGATATGCCAAAGTGGTCTGACATAAAGCACTTCAAGCCGGAAGACTTTGATGATCATTATGGAGTCAACAAAGGCGAGGACATCAACCTCGACCTTGTAGGCCGTCTGGATTCCCTTCGGGAGTGGATCGCTTGTCCGATTATCGTAACGGCTGGATATGATAGCAAAGGCCACAGCGAGATGTCCTACCACTACAAGGGTCTTGCGGCGGATATCATCATCTGCACCACGATGGATATGCGGGAGCAGTGGAACTACATCAAGATAGCAGGATTTAGCGGGATCGGGATATATCCTCACTGGAAGTATAAGGTTTATAGCGGAGGATTCCATTTGGATTTAAGGGATATTCCTCAACTCTGGCGGCAGATGCCTGATGGGAAGTACGTTTATTTTTTGCCATGAGAAGTAAGCTATTAAACAAGAAAACTAAATCCCGCCTCGTTAAGATAATAGTCATGGCGGGGTATGTGGTGATGTATTATCTGACGCAGTATGTTGCCGGGATAGAGGCGTCGAAGAATATGGCAGTTTTGGCAAAGTTGTTACAGCTTGCTAACGGTGGAGGATGATATGTTAAAAACAGACGGAGTAATCAAAAACATAAGAGTGTATGCAGGAGGCAATGATAACGGGACTGTTACAATATATACTGTGATTCAGAGCAAAGAATATGAAGATGCTGACGAATATTATTCAGGCGATTAACGGAAAATGAATGAACAAATTCTTTGCCATCATACTAATTGTATTTATTGGGTTGGTTGCTACTACCTTGGAACTCTCTGCGGGCAGGAGGCCGCCTACGTCAAGCGAACAGACAACCTATCTGCCTCTGGTGCAAATGTGGCTCGGAGTAAATTGGGAGAAGGTAAAAGACCTTGGCGGCGAGGTACAGATAACGCAAAAAATAACTGAGGTGTCCTACTGTTGCATTGATGAGGATGATAATGGGCATGTGCATATAGTAGATATAAAGTTTCACGCTAAGTATTACAACCATAATCGGATGATAGAGGAAAAGGATATGGGACAGCGGGTACTGTTTAAGTGTGCAGATGGTAGGATCGTAGACTGGGACGCAAGTCCGGCTTATAAATTGGAGGAGATTACATGAAAAGAAAATTGTTAATTCTACTTATTTTTATTTTAGGAATAGTTCCAATAGTCTTTGCCCTACCTACTCTACAGCCATCTATGTTGTCATGGACAGCTCCTACTACTAATGTTGATGGTAGCCCATTAACTAATCTGGCTGGTTATAAAGTTTACTGGAAAAGCTCTTCTGTTGGGAGTTATACAAATTCTCAAAGTAAGGATGTAGGAAATATCTTAACAATTCCAATTGTAAATGTTACAGGTTCGGCAACAACAATCTATTACTTTGTGGTTACAGCCTACAATACCACCGGTGGAGAGGGCGGTTTCTCTAATGAGGTGAGAAATAGTGTCCCTTTGGTTCCGGCTGTGCCAGGTAATTTGGGGATACAGTAAATGGCACGTATTATAGATGAAAACTTTGAACCAACCGGCTATGAAGAATCTTGGACTGAAACGGTAACTGCGGGTAATACCCTTGACGCAGATGCCGCTATTCCAGGAACTCCGCCTACAGGGTCAGGCAGTCAGTGTTTAAAGTCTGTTTTGACTGCTGGTGCAGGAAATGCCTATGCAGAGCAGACTAAAACTAATCAGAATATATCCTATATCAGAGCATATCAGTATTTAAGTGAAGAGGGAATAAATAATGGTCAATTTTTAAACCTTTTAAAGTTACTCACCACAGCAGATGTGGTAGTTTGTCAGATAAATATATCACAAAATGGTGGTGTTTTACAAACAAGATTTGCTTACTATAGCAGTGGAGCTTATCAATTTTCATCGTGGGTTAATATGAATCTTAATTCGTGGTATCGTTATGAATATAAATATGATTTAACAAATATGTTATGGGAATGGAAATTGGACGGAGTAAGTCAAGCAAGCGGGGCATTGACGGCAGCTACATTAACCCCAGCCAAAATGAGAATCGGAGGGACACATAACGGCTCTGCTCAATCTACTTTATATACCGACCTTGTAGTTTGGGATGATGCTACATGGCCAGGGGCAGAATCGGCTGGTGGACTTTCCATACCAATAGCAATGCACTATTATAATCATTGTATAGGGAGTGGGGTTTAATGCAATACCTTAAAGCGGATACAGTAACAGAAGTTTTAATAGGGCCTGTGGTGGCAGTGGGTGATGGATTTACTCCTGTAACCTCACTTACTATAGCAGGTGCTGATGAGGCAGAAATTATTAAGCATGGGGCCACAAC
>C687J35021_10003885_pt1 | contig 10119 bp, 9 predicted proteins | sample RifCSPhighO2_12_FD_35021 | JGI IMG/M metagenome (IMG submission 35021)
TCCTATTACATACGACATTTTAAATTGAACTTTATTTTAATCAATCTTATGATTGATTAATTTCTTCAAATTTTCTTCAGAATTTTAACGAAGGCGAGCAATGCTCAGTTGAGTCGAAGTTCCAGCAATTACGTTGGCAGCACCCGTGTCATCGTAGATGACAACAGTGATAATCTGTCCTGGACATAACTGTTGGAAAGAAGACAAAGTGACAACATCTCCGGGTCCGAGTGCGTCTCCAACTTGGGCAGACGCAACAGCGACATTATTTACACGAATCTCAACTGTCGATGTGTTAACAGTATCAGATTGGACAGATGCAACAATTACATACAATCCACTGCCCTCTGGAGGAACCGTAGCCATACCAGTGACGGGGTTGTAGAATGAGCACCACGGTGCAACCCAAGGATCACAGCAACCATGCTTATTTTTCTTGGGTTTGAAGCACGTTTCGTTTAATTGGACTAAATTAAACAGGATAGCGCTTGCGGTTGTAGAATAAGCCTGGTTAGCTCCAGCAAGTTGAGCAGATGCAGCGACTGTGCAACTATCAACTTCTACCTCGAACTTCACTTTCCGCTCCTTTCCGCAGCATTTGCACTTAACGCACGCTTCGTAACATTTCTTCTTGCACCCTCCAGAGGAGGGGCACCCGCTGGGATAACAACCATTATAATAAGGCCATTGCGATGACATTTTAATTACCGATTGTTAAATTTTTTTCCTCCGAATAATTTCGTCGAATAATTTTTCTGTAAGTTGGAGTTGGATGTTTTTGTGTTGAAGATCCAACTTCTTGCTGATTTAAGCCCTCAAGCCTACCTTGGTTTGCTAATTTATCCGCGAGATCGTTATAACCAAGTCCTTGATGAGAATTTACATGGATAAACTTAATATCCTCTCTAGAACTGAGAAGGTTGTCAATCGCTTTGATGTACACTTGATTTTCTACATCTCCGCCTCGAGATGATTTCCAATTATTATTTTTCCATATATGAATGTACACCGTCAAATACTTGATAGAAATTTCTGAATCTGTATAGATTGTAAGCGGACCAGAAAAAGTTTCCAACGCAACCTTGATTGCGTATAATTCGGATTGGTTATTTGTTTGACGCAATCCATCGTTGGGAAGAGGACCGTATAATTCAACTTTCTCACCTGACTCTTTGATGGCAACAATTCCGTAACCACCTCTATCATCTTTACTTGATCCATCTGTATAAATGATAGTCCTTCCTGAGATTGGAAGGACTCGAGGAGGCTCATCTACTGAATCATCCACATCACCTTTCGATTCCATACAAAGATCAAAAAAATCTTCCGCCTCTTGACGAGACGGAAATGATTTGCAACATCCACCAGGATATCCAACAATTTGTCGTTGTGTGGCTTTCCATGTGGTGTAAACACCAGGAGCACGACCGCAAGTTACTGTATAATACTTCTCAGGCATATTATATTTTTGAATCGGTGTAAACAAAGTTTCTTTATGAATTTCTTCGATATTATTTTGAAAAAAGTTATAATGCAACCTTTATTCTACATAAGATAAAATGTCCAGTAAAGTGTCATGGATATTATTTATTGGATTAATTATATTAGTCTTCATAGGGTTAGCCATATATTTACAAACATCAAGACCTACGTTCACACCTCCTAATCGTAATATTTCAATAAACTACTTCGGACCCTTATACCAATGGACGGAAGCAGTTCCAGTTGTAGATTCATCTGGTACACCAGCAGGGTGTAAAGGTTATCAATTCCCCATAATTCAAACATCCAGTACACAACTTTCAATGGGTGTTCCAACTTTGAATAGTCAAAAACTAGAGAATCCGGAACAACATGATATAACTGTTACAGATCCATTTGATTGCTTGGATTCAGATAGATTAAATGCAATGCAAGTAGAACATACTTGTGGAATTGTATCGTATGAATGTTCAGATACATCTGACATAACAACTTGCAAAACCTTCGTCAAAACTGATGGACCCCCTCCAGTGAAAGGACAAGGATGTCAGGCGTTAAATGGTTCTATGGTGCCATTTGGAGGTAAAGAACAATTTTTTGCAGTATGTGATACTAGCGATCAATTCGGAAACAAAGTCAAACCCTTATATTGCCCCGGGCAAGTTTCAGGAATTTCTGTAGGGTTTCAAGCAACCTCATTTACAGACTTACCTTGTATAATATATAATGAACTCACTAATGAAATAGGAATAACTACAGGAAATGGCTGCAATTTAGCAGATCCTAATCAACAATTTCGAGTAATACAAACCTTTCCTGGTAACACACCATTTTCTACAGTAAATCCAGGAAGTTCAGGTAATCAAGGATTTTTAGTCTCAATTGTAGATCGAGAAACAGGCCAGTGTGTAATTCCTTCCGTTGATAAATCTAAAATAGTATTAGGAGCTTGTGCACCCTTCAATGGTTATATATGGGCTCTTATTCCTCCTCTTGTATTCGATGAAGATTTGGGTCCGTCTGCTCAACAGATTACGTACGTTGGAGATGGGAACCCTTCTGATTACTATAGAATATCTTTAAATAATCCAGCAGATTTATTAGATTATTTACAATCTATCAATGCCGTCTCCATGAGTAACGTTAATCAAGTTTTAACATTAAAACCTTTTACTACTGAAGGATTCCCTTCTAATTATAATAATATAATTGTTGATGGTCGTGATCGTAATTCCCAAATTGCAAGTTTCTTACTGTACAATGTTATCATGAGTGGAATATTCACACCTTTTTAAATTATTCATTGCCGAAGGCGAAAGGAATATTACTTCGTTTTCTTCACCGAAAGGAATATTACTTCGTTTTCTTCGCTTTCGGTAGGGTAGAATAATTTGACGAACGGGATGTTTCAGCCCAACTATTACCAGGTAAACATGACCATATTACAATACCAAGCATAACTCCAGTAATAATTGGAAACATTAAAGTTTTACCAACATCATCGGGTTTACGAGAGAATACTTTAATTGAATCACTGAATATCTTTGAATCAGGGGAATTATGGGGTTCAAAATGTCTAGGCGCTATGATATCAGGTCTATGAGGACATTTAGATCCAAGTATAAACTGAAGAGGTAACGTGTTAGTTTCAATATTTCCACGTAGTACAACATTAGCAATTGGTATAATAGAATAAATATAATAATATGCCATCATTTCACTACAGAATAATTCAATATTACCTGATTCATTCTTCTTAACGCTTAATCGATCTACAGGATAACCTAACCAAGCGCCTAAGAATGGTTTAAAGTAATCAGGGAACTGGGCGCTTCCAAATTTCTTAATAAACTTTTTAGTGCGACGTGATAACTCAGGAGTTCGAAGTTCGTCCTTAAGAGTTCTAACAGCTGCAATAGTTTGATTATCTAAAACGTAATCAACTGTACTTATACCAAATCCGCGACGTTCTGAATTTGTCCATCGATCGTATCTTTCTCGAGCATTAATCTCCATAATATAAAGTTCCCCTTCTTCAGTTGTTGAAACTTTTAATCGTTGTCGTTTACCTCGAATAATTATTCGAATAGCTATCCCAGTATGGGACCATAAAGTTGAAGTAAATGTTCGTAAAGCTAAACCTGTCGGAGTATTATTTGAAAAGAATAGGACATCTCCTGTTTTAATTTTATCAATTGAAATCCGTTCAAATACTTCCGGTGTTCCCATATTTTATCATCTTATTTCCAATACTTATGAAAGAAAATTTATTGTGGATGTTTGTGTGACTTTTTTCTCTTTCTTTATAAAAGATGGAACTTACGCCCATTCCTCAAGCTTTTTGTACTTGTGGACAAGAAATCGCAAGTTCACGCAAGAGGTTTTCCGAAAAATTTCACGCAGGATTAACACGAGAAGAAGCCATGAATGATCTGGGACTTCAAAGATTGTGTTGTCGAACTCAACTTCTTCAAACAATTAGTTATCCTTTAACATCCGCTCAACCCGGTTCAGTCCGTGATGAAGTTTTAAAGCAGAAATACCCACGAAAGACTTTTGCGTTGTTAGAAGGATTTGCAACTGAAATTGATACACCTCCTGTAATTGTAGAAAAAGAAGAAAAGGTCGCTGCGTCCTCCGGTACCGCGACCGAAGATTTACCAGAACAATTACGAGGAATAGATGAACCTGTAGACGATATTACTATTGATCATATGGGTCGCGGTGAGTACGCTGTTGCTGGATATGCTCGAGATGAAAAAGATGAGATTGTAATGGTATCAGTCGGAGATGGGTTTAAAGTTCCCAAACTTGTATTAATTACTCGAGTTTAATTTCGTTCGTTCGAACGAAATTTTTGGACGAGGGTATAAGTCTATATATTTTATACTTTAATTTCTATAGACTTATACCCGTCCGTTTTTTCACCCAAAAGATGAAAAAAACATATTAAGAAATTTTTGGACGAGGGTATAAGTCTATAGAAATTAAAGTATAAAATATATAGACTTATACCCGTCCGTTTTTCATCCAAAGGATGAAAAAAATTACATTAAACTTTCGAGTTGGTTACTTTTATCTCGGTCCCCAACGATAGTTCTGATCACACCACGACTTTTATTTGCTTGGCCCGCGATGATTGTTGCAGGTTGTGAAGAAACTGGTCGACCATCTGGAGATCTACCTCGAGGTGTACCTCGAGTTCCTCTGGTATCACCTCGTGTACTTCTGGTATCTCCTCGTGTTCCTCTCGTATTACCTCTCGTTCCTTTATCTCCACGCGTGCCTCTATCTCCTCTCGTTCCTCTATCTCCTCTCGTGTTACCTCTCGTTCCTCTATCTCCTCTGGTAGATCCTCTATCACCTCTTGTACTTCCTCTAACATCTCCTCTTGCACCTCTTGTATTACCTCTCGTTCCTCTATCACCTCTAACACCACCTCGTGTGGATCCTCTCGTTCCTCTATCACCTCTGGTAGATCCTCTAGAACCACGTGTACCACCGTATTTTTCTTGAATTCGTTGTTCTTCTCGTTCTCGTTGCAACTCTCGATTTTCAAGAAGCTGTACAGTTTCGCGTTTATATCGTATATTATCAAAATCTGTACCTTCGTATGTTATTCGGGAGTGGGGATCCCATTTCTCAACAGCCTCATCGGAAAGATTTAGAAGATCAATAGCACCAATAATCCTTTCCATATCGATGAAAGGAAATAAAGCTTTACCAAACCGAGGAGTATCAATAGGTACACCGTCCAATTCAATAGGTACAGCCATGGGAAATAAATCTATAACAGGAGAAGCAATATCTGTCATAAGAGGATGAAGGAACCCAGGAATAGATTCCTTTATGGAAGAAGGAGGAATAACTGCGAGAAGTTGTTCCAATGCTCCGTATCCTAAATCAATACCTTGATTAAATTGTTTGTTGTATTCGTCTCCAGAAAGTACAATTTTCTTATTGCGAAGAACAGCTGCGATATCCATGAACAAAGGTGGATGATGATACGGATAGAACCATCGCGAATCAATATCAGAAGTTTGATAGTATCGAAAACACCAAGCAATTCCTTCGATATACCGAATACACATTTGTTCAATATCTTCAACTTCAATTCGAGGAAGTACGTCGATCCATTCTTCAACTAATTCTGTATCTGTAGATTTTTCTCCAATTGCGTTGTAGTACCAAGAGGTTCGAAAAATAGAATAGTCAAAAACTGTACGCATTCCTCGAGGACCTTTCTCTTTGACTAAGGAAATTATATTGAATCTATTTGGGTAATGATGAGCTGATTCAGTTTGAGCTTCACGAGCTAACAATCTAATTTCCTTATCATAAAAGAGTTCAATTATTTCTCCGAATACGTCAAAATCTATAACTCGAACATCATCACCCATATGAGTTAAAGGTTTACCAATTGCATAATAAGAATTCACCATAGCTTCGACTAATTCAAACATAGACTCGTTTGTAAGTCCATGAGGAAGGAAATCATTACCCAACAGATACATTAACGCAACAAAATCTGGAACTGTAGTCTTTTTAAGTGCAACCGGAGCGCTCTTAATTAAAGCTGTCTTTAAATTTTCTATGATAATCATATCTGTCACATCTTCTCGAACTAATATGATATTCTTTTGAGGAGATATTAATGAAAGCATAATCAAATCTGCATCCAATCCGTACAAGGCATGAGGTCCATCTCCAAGGATTTTACCTTCCCTGTACAATCTCATAATCTTATGTTCTCCTTCTCCAGGTACCAAATGAGATTCATAAATAAAAGTAGGAGGAAATATCTCTGGGTTAGCTTGGATCCAATCGCGAAACATTTCGTCAAACTTTAACATAAAATTTGTACCTGGAGTAACAATAGATGTATCAGGTGATTTTGATTCCGATAAAGCTGATAAAGCTGCTGCTTGATATCGACGTCCTCGTTGCTGCTGAAGCTTCGCTAAAATAGTTGGACCATCAACTGCAATAACAAGAGTATCAACAGCTCTTATTTGTTTTAAGGTGAACATTAAGAGTCTAATAATTGAATCAAAAATCCGTTGGTCCAGTGCATTCCTATTTAATTTACTCATAGCCAAAGCTAATTCCTCATTTTTGTAATCGCCATAACCTAATGCAATCTGCATTGCAGCATGAATAATTCCATTCATATCTATAGATAATGACGAAACGGTTTCTGGAATTTTATCAGATCTGACTTGTTGATAGGGTGATCCTCTCACCCTAGCTTTACTGAACAACCACGACCCTGTGAACTTGGGAATACCCATTTTTTATTGTAGGGAAAAACTCTTTAATATTCTTCAGAAACATTAATTTAATGTTTCTCTTAGAACTTATTTTTAAGAAATTATCTTAATGTTCACGCACCTTCATCCATATCATTTTCTACATTTTGTACTCCTTTATCAGATTTATCCTTTTCTGTTTTCTTTTTCCCCACTACCTCTTTAGGACCAATTTTATACAACCCCCATGCGATCAATAGAATCAAAATCACAATACCAATAACAAACAAATAGATATTTGGAGAAGCACCACTTGTTTGTCCATCTGTGTAAAAGACACATTCATTTAATTTGTTAAATGATAGATTACTTTGACCGTATCTAATAGATTCAAAATCTAACAAATTACCAAAAAGAGATGTAGCCTTGATATTACCCTGAATAATCTCACCATTTAAACATTCTTCTAACCACATACCGGAACATTCAAAAACCTTACCGTTGGGCATAGCTGTAATGCCTAAAACGATATCAATTCCTTTAGGTGTATAAAGAATACATTGATTTCCTCTAGGGGAAAAGCACCAATATGTAAATTGACTTGCAGTACGATATAAATTACACAAATCTTCCCACTTAGTTAAATAGAATACATCTAGTTCATCTACAGTTTCAGCATTTAAAGAAATCTCCGCTATTTTAGCAGACGGATAGTTCGAGAACGATGTATCCTTTACAATGATACAACTCCTATTTGGATTTTGAGTTTTGGAGTACTCTAAAGCTCCTTTCATCCATAGAAATTCATTTAATTTAGGGTCTTGAGTTCCAACTAACGCGTGATAATTTAAAATGTTGAAACGAGAGTCTGAAAAATACGATTTAACAGCATCGGGATCTCCTCCGCTCGAATAAACTATAACATTTATAATCGACATTTAATATACTGAAAGAATTTTTTTCAAGAAATTATTTTTCACGATGCTTTATCGTGAAATTATCCTGAAAAATAAATTATTGTTCCCACCTTAATAGAGGAACTCCATTTGTGACTATAATATTTGGATCTGTATTTGATTGAGGTTTACAATCTCCTTCTGTTATTACTTCTACTATCTCTCCGTCAATAGTTGATGTTGATGTGTAAAACGGACTTTCAAAGAAATGATTACGTGCTTCGAATGAAAATTCCCCAACATCCGATTTTGCAATAAATGTACAAAATTGAGGATTCTTAATATGAACTACTTGATTTGGACCCGGTACGCAAACATTTTGAGGAACTCTTTGATATTCCATTTGTTGGGATGAGTTTATAGATAATATTTGATCGGTTGTATATCCATCTGCTAATGCTTGAGATGGATTGTTTAAATAATCTGATCTTACACATTGAGGATAATCTCTAGGAGTTGTCGTAAATATAAAAGTTCTAGTACCGTAGGCAATCCAGAATATTATTATTAGTATAAGAATACCGACAAAAATTCCAACTATGAACGACGAAGTATCCCACATTTAAATATAAAGAACTTTTTTTTACGATCATATTCCACGATCGTAAAAAGATAATTTACATACTCTGAATGTTATCGGATGTATTTTAACATCCACAAGACTCTTTGTACTGTTTACGGCTCTTGTGTTTCTTCTCACAAGGCTTGCAAGGCTTCTCTTTCTTCTCACAAGGTTTGCACTTCTTTTCTTTCTTTACACAGCATTCTTTCTTGCACGCTTCGCGGTCCTCGCACTTCTTTTCTTTCTTTTCTTTCTTCTCTTTCTTTACACAGCATTCTTTCTTGCATCCCGATTTGCACTTCTTCTCCTTCTTCTCTTTCTTTACACAGCATTCTTTCTTGCATCCCGATTTGCACTTCTTCTCCTTCTTCTCGTAGCACTTCTTCTCATCCTTTTCGCAGCACTTCTTCTCATCCTTTTCGCAGCACTTCTTCTCATCCTTTTCGCAGCACTTCTTCTCTTCCTTTTCACAGCATTCCTTCTCACACTTCTGATCAGGGCAGCAGCATCGATAGTAACACTTCTGGACCATCTTCAGAGGATCGTAAACACGAGTGCAACTCGGTGCAAGTTCACAGCAGTTCTCGCATGACTTACACTTAACTTCCAGAACTTCGATTTGTTCACAAACATCTTTTGGAAGTTTGCAACTTCTCTTCACCTTCTCCTTACGGACACACTTACACTTGGGTTTGGGAGGACATCCATGATGAACTGACGGACAATCACCTTTGCACATTTTATATTTAAGAGAAAAAATTCATTTATTCTGAACGAAACTTTTCTTCAGAAATTCCTAGAGATTTTTTTCCACATATTATTATAACAAATATTGAACAATAAAATAAATGCACAGAGATGTGCGTAAAAAGTCGATATGTAACAATTGTCGTAAGCATATAAAGAAATCCGACCATCGGTATGAATGTAAATGTTCTGTATGGAAATATGATTCTAATCGAGATAAATTTCTTTTAGTAAAGGAATTTCCTACTACCTCATCTAAGTATTCCGAAAATAATCATTCGGCCTCAAAATGTGAAACGCTCTGTGAAACATCCTGTGAAACAACTTGTGAAGAATCACCTCTTGTATGCAAGGCTTATTTACGTAATTCTTCAATTTGTCCACCACAATATCCTTGTTTCCCTTGTCCTCCTCCAAGGGGACAAACAGGTCCTCGAGGACAGACGGGCTACAGAGGACAAACCGGATACCAAGGCGGAACCGGATATAGGGGACAAACCGGCTTTGAAGGTAATAGAGGACAAACTGGATACAGAGGACAAACCGGTTTTGAAGGTAATAGAGGTCAGACAGGCTCTGAAGGTAATAGAGGTCAGACAGGGTACAGAGGACAAACTGGGTACAGAGGACAAACTGGGTACAGAGGTCAGACAGGGTACAGAGGACAAACTGGATACAGAGGTCAGACAGGGTACAGAGGGCAAACTGGATACAGAGGTCAGACAGGCTCTGAAGGTAATAGAGGTCAGACAGGGTACAGAGGACAAACTGGATACAGAGGTCAAACTGGATACAGAGGTCAAACTGGATACAGAGGTCAAACTGGATACAGAGGACAAACAGGCTCTGAAGGTAATAGAGGTCAAACTGGATACAGAGGTCAAACTGGATACAGAGGTCAAACTGGATACAGAGGTCAAACAGGCTCTGAAGGTAATAGAGGTCAGACGGGATACAGAGGTCAAACTGGATACAGAGGGCAAACTGGATACAGAGGGCAAACTGGATACAGAGGTCAGACAGGGTACAGAGGACAAACTGGATACAGAGGACAGACAGGCTACCGAGGTCAAACTGGATACAGAGGACAGACAGGCTACCGAGGTCAAACTGGATACAGAGG
>C687J35021_10003888_pt1 | contig 10111 bp, 8 predicted proteins | sample RifCSPhighO2_12_FD_35021 | JGI IMG/M metagenome (IMG submission 35021)
CTGCTTGGGGGTTTAAAGAGATGGAGAAGAACAGGAACAAGGGCTTCTGCTGTGGGGGTGGAGGCGGACACATGTGGATGGAGTTAAGACTCGGCCAGAACATTAACGAAATGCGTACCGAGCAGGCCCTTGATACCGGGGCTAATATCATTGCCACCGCCTGTCCTTTCTGCCTGACCATGCTTACTAACGGAGTAAAGGCAAAGAATGTTGACACCATAGAGGTGATGGACATTGTAGAGATAATAACAGGTAGATAGTAGCCAGTAGGGGCGGGGCTTGCCCCCGCCCTAGTAGGCAGTAGACAACCACTTACTGCCTGCTGTATACTGTCCGCTACTTTATGCTATCTACTACCTATTACCCGCTTTCCGCCCCGGGCGGAGAAGTAGGGGCACGTTGCAACGTGCCCCTACAAACTATAGAGATAAGTCCCCATTGTGATACGGTGACGGCATTTCAACGCCTCTTAGGCGGACACCCCCGGCACCTCTTCTTCCTGGACAGTGCCCTCAGGCAACACGGCCTATCCCGCTACTCTCTCCTGGGGTGTCAGCCCTTTCTCGTGTTAAAGAGTAAAGGGACTAATATCACCGTGGAGGACGGTACCGGGGTCCCACAGGAGAGGGAGGGCAACCCCTTTGAGGTATTGCGCTCCTACCTCAAGACCTTCAAAAACGTAGGGGCGTATTGCAATACGCCCCTATCTACAAACCTGCCACCCATCTGCAGGGCAGGGATGGCCGCGGGTTACCTGGGATACGACCTGCATCACTTCCTGGAATGCCTCCCCAAAAATGCCATAGACGACCTGGAATTTCCAGATATGTATTTCGGATTCTATGATAAATTTGTCGTCTATGACCACAAAGAGGGTAGATGTTTTCTGGTTGGGAGAAATCTGGAGGACGGCATACGGGAATTTAATGCCTTTGTCGGAAGTCCGCCTCAGGCGGATGCCACCCGGTCTGCCCCTGCTAAAAGGAAGTGCCGTATAAAGGGAAACTTTACTAAAAGGAGATACCTGGAGGCCGTAAGGCGGGCAAAGGAATATATTGCCAGAGGAGATATATATCAGGTGAACCTGTCTCAACGGTTTCAGACGGAGCTGGATTGTGCACCCCACGAGTTATACTTGAGATTGAGGGAGATAAACCCCGCCCCTTTTTCTGCCTATCTCCAGTTTGGGGATAACGTCATAATAAGTTCCTCCCCGGAGAGGTTCCTCAAGGTGGAGTCGGGGCGTGTGCAGACCTGCCCAATCAAAGGCACAAGGCCGAGGGGAGCAGACCCTTCCTCTGACCAGAGACTCATGGAAGAACTCCTCCACAGTACCAAAGACAACGCCGAACTCACCATGATTGTGGACCTGGAGAGGAATGACCTGGGGAAGGTATGCAATTACGGTTCAGTAAAGGTGCTGGAGAAAAAGAGACTGGAGGCCCACCCCACGGTCTTCCATCTGGTTGCTACCGTAGGAGGAGACCTCTATCCTAAATACGACCTGGTAGACCTCTTGAAGGCTGCCTTTCCCGGTGGCTCGGTGACGGGTGCACCAAAAATCAGGGCAATGGAAATCATTGACGAACTGGAACCCACCTCAAGGAGCGTCTACACGGGGGCTATAGGCTACATAGGCCTTGACGGCTCAATGGACCTGGCCATCGCCATCAGGACCTTTTTAATAAAAGGTCATTCTGCCTCCTTCCAGGTAGGGGGTGGCATTGTGGCAGATTCTCGGCCAGAAGAGGAATATCAAGAGACACTGTTTAAGTCCAGGGCGCTTGTAGAATCCCTTGTAGGGGGTGGTCCTGCCACTCACGGATACCGAGGATAGGATGCCTGAGAGACGAAGCAGTCAGCAAACAGTCCGCCTAAGGCAGAGTAGACAGGGAAGACCTTTATTCCTGTATGCTGTCTATTGTCTACTGTCTATTTTGTTGGCAGTGTCCGCCTTGGGTGAATTACCCACCCAAGGTGTAGCGGCCCCTGCCATCCAGGAGGAAAACTTTGCCGGGTGGGGAGAAGAGGTAATGGAATTACTGGGTCAACTCCAGGAAGGACCTCCCAAATCCCTCCACGACTTCCAGGAAGAAATGGTCCCCCTGGAAGACGCTGTCAACGACAAATCTCAAGGGGTTATCCATCAGATAGAAGGGGCCACCCTGGCACTTGGGAAGGGTGAGGCCCAACTGAAGGCATACAAGCATAAAGAGGCCAATGCAAACCTTAGAAAGTCAGCCAGTGGATACGAACTTGCCATAAAGGGTCTGTCGGAATCTACCTCAGGCGGACTGCCGCAGAATCCCTCCTTAGAGGCTATGGTCTGGTACAACCTGGGACACGTCTACACGCACCTTGCGGAATGGGCGAGGGCAGAGGAGACCCTTCTTAAGGCAATGGGCATACAGAAGCTCTCCGGAAAGGAAAAAGACCTTGCCAATACCTATAATAGCCTTGGCATTGTAGCCTTAAAGAGGGGGGACAAGGCGTCAGTTATACATTACTTTGAGGAAAGCATCAGTTTGGCAAGACGGACAGGCTTCCCCCAGGTGGAGGCGGCCTCCCTGGGGAACATGGGGGTAGTTTATTATCTTAAGGGTAACCCGAAGAAGGCGTTGCAGTCTTACGAGGCGGCCATAAAGATTCAACGGAAGCTGGGCTATCGCCCATGGGAGGCCAAATATCTCTCCAGCCAGGGTTTCATCTATCACCTCCAGGGCAAACTGGAGCAGGCCCTCCACGCCTATAAAATGGCCCTGAGAATAAATCGGGAGATTGGCAACAAGAGGGAAGAGGCCAGCAACCTGGGCAGTATGGGGGTCATTTATAATTTTCAGAGAAAGCCGGAAGAGTCCCTTGATGCCTATGCGACGGCCTTAAATATCCACAGGGATATGGGACTCCGCAGTGAAGTGACAAAAGACCTGAGTAACATAGGTATAGTATATCAATCCCAGGGGAGACTGGAAGATGCCCTGAATGCATACAAAGAATCCCTGCAGATTCACAAGATGTTACACGATCTCAGGGGGGAGGCTAAGGACCTGAACAACGTTGCAGTAATCTACCAGGCACAGGGTAAGATGGAGGAGGCCCTTGCGGCTTACGAAGAGGCCTATAACCTCTTCCAGTTTATAAAGTCCCCCGTTGAGTTAGAGGTCGTAAAGGGGAACATAGCCAGGATAAAGGCCCAGTTGGAGGGCAGGGCCACTCCCGATTCCGGCAAGGGGAAAAAGTAGTAATGGGTACGGAGTCTCCGGGCGCTCCTGATAAGAGGGCTGCCTCACTCCATGTCTTTTTCAACGGTGATATGGTACTNGAGGAAGAAGCCCTGGTCTCTGTACGGGATAGGGGGTTCCTTTATGGAGANGGGGTCTTTGAGACCCTGCGTTCTTACAACGGNAGGCCCTTTCTTATTGAAGACCATCTGCAACGGCTGGCCTCCTCTGCCCAGGCACTGGGAATACCCCTCCGTTACGGCCTTGAAGAACTCCAATCGGCAGTAGAAAATCTCCTGAGGCTAAATAGGCTGGCAGACGCCCTTATCCGTGTGACCCTCAGCCGGGGCGAGAGTCCCCACTACGGACTCCAACCCCCTGAATCCGCCTCGGGCGGACAACCTACCCTGATTATTCAAACCCCCCCCTTCCATCCCCATCCTGAAGAGTCATATAGACAGGGCGTCAGACTGGCCATTTCCGCCTATCGCCGCAGTACCACCTGCCCCCTGGCCAGACACAAGACCGCCAATTTCCTCACTGGAATAATGGCCCGACAGGAGGCCGCCAGGAGGTGGCAGGGCCGCCCCAGTCAAGGGGTACAAGATGCCCTCTTCCTTAATACCGAGGGCCAGGTCTGTGAGGCCACGGTGAGCAATATCTTCATGGTGGAGTCCGGCAGGGTCGTCACCCCTTCCCTCCAGGCCAACATCCTCCCCGGGATAACCAGAAAAAAGGTCTTAGAGATATGCCCGGGAGAAGGGATTACGGCCTCAGAAGAATTGTTTGGTATGGAAAGGCTGCTCCAGGCGGACGAGGTCTTTCTCACCAATTCCCTTAGGGAGATAATGCCCGTTTCCTGCATTGAGGACAAGGGGATAGGTAAGACGGTCCCAGGAAAGATAACCCGCCGCCTCATGGAGGCCTATAAGGGGCTGACAACGGCAGCCAGTAGACAGTAGTCAATAGGCAGGGGAAAACCGTATTTTCTATATGCTGTATGCTGACTACTGTATTCTTTTTTCTTGCTACTCCCTGCCCCCTATTCCTTTATTGGAAATTGGAAATTAGAAATTGGAAATTTTAAAATTTTCAACTTCCAATTTACAATTCTTTTCACCCCCTACCCCCTACCCCCTACTCCCTACCCCCTGGTTCATAGAGTCCCTTGAAAAACGTCTCCTGGGAGATATAATGCACCTGCGTAAGGTCAACAATGAATTTACTAACCAGATAATAGATAACCATGAAATGGTCGCAGACCCTAATCCCTACGCTTAAAGAAGAGCCTTCAGAGGCCGAGATACCCAGCCACAAGCTCATGATAAGGGCAGGGCTCATCAGGAAACTCCTGTCCGGGGCGTATTCATATCTACCCCTGGGTACCAGGGTGCTGAACAAGGTCATCTCCATCGTCCGGGAGGAGATGAATACTGCCGGTGCCATAGAAGTATATCTCCCCGTCCTGCAGCCTATAGAACTCCTCCAGCAGAGCGGCAGGATGGATGCCTTCGGGCAGGACCTCATGCGTCTGAAAGACCGTCACGGGCGTACGCTTGCCCTGGGACCCACCCATGAGGAGGTCATCACCCAGCTCGTAGAGAACGAAGTCAGCTCCTACAGACAACTCCCCCTGACCCTTTATCAGATACAGAGCAAGTTCAGAGACGAACCCAGACCCCGTTTTGGCGTGCTGAGGAGCAAGGAATTCCTCATGAAGGACGGCTACAGCTTTGATATTGACGAAGAAGGGCTTGCCAGGAGTTACGAAAAGATGTACCAGGCCTATTGTAATATATTTGACCGCTGTGGGCTAAAGTATATCCCCGTGGAGGCAGATACGGGGGTAATGGGGGGGGACGTCTCCCACGAGTTTATGGTACCTTCTGACATAGGGGAGGACTTCCTGGTAAGGTGCAAGGGTTGTACTTATAGCGTAAACAGGGAAAAGGCAGAGCCTGCACCACTGCCATCTAGAGATATGGATGGCCTGAAGGCCCTTAAGGAGGTGCTTACCCCAAAGATGACCACCATCGCCCAGGTCAGCGGCTTCCTGGGCATAGGGGCCTCCTGTTTGGTCAAGACCCTGGTCTACAAGACTGCCGGGGAGACCGTAGCGGTCTTGTTAAGGGGGGACCACGAGGCGAATGAAATCAAACTGGCGAGGGTCCTGGGCCAGGAGGCCAGCCTTGCAGACGAGGAGACCATCCGTACCCTGACTGGGGCACCTGTGGGATTTACGGGACCAGTGGGCCTGCCCGTAAAGATTATTGCTGACCAGGCCGTAACCGTCTCAAAAAACTTTGTAACCGGGGCGAACAGACAGGATACCCACCTACTCAACGTCAACCCGGGCAGAGATTTCCAGATACACAAGGTGGGCAATATAAGATACGTTACGGAAGGGGACCGTTGCCCAAAGTGTGGAAATGAGTTGGAGTTATCTCACGGGATTGAGGTAGGACACGTTTTTAAACTGGGCACTAAATACAGTCAGGTCCTCGGGGCCAAATTCCTTGACCCGCAGGGCAAAGAGAGACCCGTCGTCATGGGCTGTTATGGTATCGGCATAAACCGTATTATTGCCGCCTTGATAGAGTGCTCACACGATGATGGAGGAATTATATGGCCCCCCAGTATAGCCCCTTACAAGACACTGGTCCTGCCCTTGAACGTGAAGGAGACGGCTATCCTGAATACATCTGAATCCCTCCACAAACAACTGGAAGAGGCAGGTATAGATACATTGCTGGATGATAGAGACCTCAGACCAGGGGTAAAGTTTAAGGACGCCGACCTCATAGGCATACCCCTTCGCATCGTCCTGGGGAAGAAATTTACGGAGGAAGGACGGGTGGAGCTCCAGGAGAGGAAGGGGGGTGACCCAGTCCTGCTGCCCCTTGAGGCCATCCTCCCAGAGATTAAGAAACGGCTGGGGCTAACCCCCTAGGGGTCCTCCATTGGGCAAGGTCCATCCCCCTACTCAGGTCAATCTCATCATAGGGATGCTTTCTAACGTAACAGGCCGCTTTGAAACGGCTGGAAATAGATTGGAAAAGAAATTTGGCCCCATAGAATTGAGAAGCCCAATCCTCCCCTTCAACTATACCGACTATTACGAAAAAGAGATGGGAAAGGACGTAAAGAGACAGTTCCTCAGCTTCCAGAAACTCATAGACCCAGGGGACCTGGCAGATATAAAACTATTTACCAATAAACTGGAGGAGAGTTGTAGGGACAGGTCCGCCTCAGGCGGATACCGCCCCATCAACCTTGACCCCGGATACCTGGCCAGCAGTAAACTGATACTGGCCAGCACTAAAGACTATTCCCATAGGATATACCTCAAGAAGGGCATATATGCAGAGGTCACATTGAGGTACTCCAGAGGGGCCTTTGAGCCACTCCCCTGGACCTTTCCCGATTATCGCAGTAAAGGATACATAGATTTCTTTACGGAGACAAGGACCCTTTACATGAGAAAACTTAGGGGCCAATCGGCCTCAGATGGAAACACGGAGGAAATACCATAATGCAGAATACATTAGTAATCCTTAAGCCGGACGCCATACAGCGAAGGCTCATCGGTAAAATTATTACCAGGTTTGAGGAAAAGGGCCTCCAGATAATGGGTCTCAAACTGATGCGGATGACAGAAGAACTGGCCAGACGTAACTACGTCCAGCACAAGGGCAGAGACTTCTATGAGCCACTTGTAAGACATATGACCTCTAGCCCCGTAATAGTACTGGTGCTCAGGGGAAAAGAGGTTATAGAAACCACCAGAAAGATGGCAGGCTTCACCTTTGGTACAAAGGCCGAGCCAGGGACCATCCGTGGTGACTATGCCATCTCTAACCGTTTTAACCTGATACACGTCTCTGATTCACTGGAGACAGCGGAGAGAGAGATATCCATATTCTTTAAAAAAGAAGAACTCCTGGAATATGAAAACGTGGACACCCCCTGGGTCTATGACCTCTCGCAGGGTACGGTAGTGTAGGAAGTAGAAACATAAAGTTGGAAATTGGAAATTTCAAATTTAATCCGCCTCAGGCGGACCAATTTCCAATCCTGTGTGTTTCTGTTCCCTGTTCCCTGTCCCTTACGCAGGCTAAAGCCTGCGGCTACATAACCTGTCCCCTGTCCTCTGTCCCCTGATCCCTAGTTTTGGGGGTGCAAGAAACTCCCTTTACCGCAAGGAGAATATTGCACCTTCATGGCTTACAAATAATTCCTTTGTCCTTGCCTGCCTTATATTTATAAAATTGTTGGTTTTTGGCATAGAAATTGTTATGATTGTGGTTGAAGGAGTTCCTAAAAAAAGGTACAAGGCTTAACCTGGCATAAATACTATGAAGAATACCATGAGGAATATAACGAAATCTATACCGTTACTCTGTTCTATGGCCAATCTTGGGTGTGGCTTCGGTGTGGTTATGTGCGTTGTAAATGGGAGGTACGACCTCGCCCCCTGGCTAATTATCGTGGCTATGCTCTTTGATGCCTACGATGGAAGACTCGCCCGCTATTTTAATGCCTCCAGCCTGTTAGGTTGTGAATTAGACTCCCTCTGCGACGTCATCACCTTTGGTATTGCCCCTGCCACGCTCATTGGAGGCATGCTCCAGCACAATTCGCCCCTGTTAGGCTGGTTACTGGGTTTCTTGTTCGTCTCCTCAGCCGTATACCGCCTGGCCAGGTTCAATGCCATGGCAGTAGAAGGGGGAGATTCTAAACAATATTTCACTGGATTACCTACCACCGGGGCGGGTGGGATGATAGCGGCACTTGTTATACTCCACCAATATCTAATCCTTCACTCCTGTACCAGTATCATACCGCAAGTGCTCCCAATAGTGGCAGTAATCCTCTCTATACTGATGGTTACCAGGATTAAGTTCCCAAATTCCATGGTGGCCGTTGCAGACAAACTAGACTCGCCCATCTACGTTGTACTCGTGGTTATTGGCACGGTTATTTTTGCCTTAATACCGCAGGTACTACCCACCGTACTATTCTCCGGGTACATCATCTCGGCCCTCATTGGTATCCTGAAGGAAAAGCGGGCCCTCAGGGCCCATAAACTTTAAGAATCAGCATACTCCCCCGTGCTCGTATCACTAAGTGACCTTCATCTGCAGGATATAGAATCGCAAGACCCAGACACCCGCTCCGACCAGAACGTCCACCACAAGGCCTTCATAGACTTCCTCCAGTGGATATCAGAGGAGTATCTAGACAAGTGCAAAGATAAGACAGAGATAAAAGAGATAAAGATAGTCCTCAATGGCGATATAATTGATTTCCTCCGCACCGAACGCTGGTTCAATACACCAAAACGCCCTTACGAAGACCATCACGAAAAATCTATCTCCTGGGAAGACCCCACTAAGTTCCCTGAACTAGACAAAAAAGGGGCAGATACTGTACTGCTTGACGTCTTTAAAGCGGTAACTGGGGTAAAGTATAAAGAAGAGGACTTTAAAAAACCAGATGACATACTAAACATTAAGACCATCAAGGCCCTCGCTGCACTCCGCAGGTTCAAGAGAGAGGTTAATGGTGAGGGTAAACCATACCCTTGCGAACAATTCGAAGAATTTGATAAAGAATACACAAAAAAACTAGCTGACTGGGTAAAAAAACTGAGAGAAAAGAAGGCAAATATTCAATACCTTTTCATCCCAGGCAACCACGACCGCCTGGTAAATGTCTCCAGCCGGCTTAACGCCTCCTTCAGGGAATTCTTCCTCATAAAAAACTCCCAGGGAACCTTTTCCCCAGAAAGATTTCCATGGGAACTCCACATGGAAGACTACAAGGTCTTCCTCAGACACGGCCATGTCTACGACTGGACCAACGGAGAGGAAAACCTGGTCTTCCAGAGAAAAGACGCCAGGAGGATTGACTACTCTTTCGTATGGCAAAAGGGTATCTACAAAGACTACAAGGATAGCAAACTCTACTACAATACCCCAATCGGTGACCTGATAACCATAGACCTTATAAGCTACATGCCCTGGTTCTTTATAAATGAGTACTATAAGAAAAGGAAAAACCCTAATGACCTTATCCTTGCCTGCAAGAGGCTAAGGGAAATAGATGACATCAGACCTACGCTCGCCGTCCTCCCCTGGCTATATGAACTTACTAAAAAACCCGGTATCAAACTCAGCTGGGAGGATATAGAAGAAACAGTGAATAGTGCCCTGGACAACACCTTCTTCAGAGATGAAGGAACAGCACAGGGCGAGTTCTTTCGTAGGTGGGATTCCGCCCATGACCGCCTCTTTTTTGATAAGTCAGACATCTTTGAAAACGGTATGCCCTGGGCAAGAAAGCTCCTCAAAGCCCCCAGCAGGCTATTTGAAAAAGTCTACTCCCTCACAGAAAAGTACATGGCAGGAGGGAAGGAAAACCCTGTACCAGAGTTGATTAGAAAATACAACAAAAGACACAAACATCCCTTTATGAACTCCCCTCAAGACTACTATATTGCCGGCCACATCCACTCCTCCTCCACCCATTTCCTTGAGGAGAAAAAAGTCTACCACTGCACTGGCGCCTGGCGAACCATCCACTCCAGGTGTCTCTATAAACCAGAATTCAAAAAAATAAAGAGCATGAACTTCATCTACTTCTTCCGCCCCGGCGAACGAAAGGACGTTGGTGGCAAAGTTTATATTTGGAGAGGACTCCTGGAGGAGGAAGCGTAAGGCCTACAACGGTCGTGGCTCAGTTCAGCTGGCCACGGGGGCCGCAGTAAACATTGATTCCATAATCCTTTGATGCTGTATAATTAACTGGCGGGCATTCCTTTCCACCTCCTCTACCGGTATAGATAACCTGGCCGCACCACTCTCCATAGCGGCCTTAGCCACCGCAGA
>C687J35021_10003894_pt1 | contig 10108 bp, 8 predicted proteins | sample RifCSPhighO2_12_FD_35021 | JGI IMG/M metagenome (IMG submission 35021)
GGAGCTTGCACGCGATTTACACAGCGATGGGAGAAATTTCTATAACGTTCCGCAACGAGAGATTGATGCGTATCTCCTAAATATTTTTGATTAGCCCTAAATCGCGAGAAGCGTAAGAGCGATGGCAGCGAGTATAAAAACGAGTGATACGATAAACAGGGTCAGAAAATAAGATTGTTTCAACTCTTCCTTCCTCTTCTTCTCTTGGTATACGGGTCCAATCAAAATCCCAATCGCGATACCGGCACCGAGCCCTATCCAAATATTCCCCACAGCAAGACTAAGGGCTATACCCGTTATAAGACCGATAACAAGCCCGAACGGATTAATAAATTTGGGCATTTCTTTCATGGGCAGATAACTTATATCTAGATTTATAACCCATGGCCCAAGTTATGGCAAATGCGCCCATAGACTTAGCTTCTTGACCTACAATCCGGCGATATTCAGAAAAGTTCGGCTAATTAAACATGTGAACAATATTAGGGAGATATGTAATATAATCTAAAGGATGATTAATACACTACTTTTAATAAACAGCGGGTGGGTTTTGCTTTTTGTGCGAATCGTTTTGGGAGGCATCATGATTTACTACGGCTGGCCCAAAATTAAGGATCTAAAAGCTAACGCCGAAGATTTCAGTAGTAAGGAGGGTTTTAAGCCTGGCTGGCTCTGGGGAACAGTGGCGGCTTTTGTAGGATTTTTCGGCGGAGTCGCAATTCTAATTGGTTTCTTTGCGGAGGTCGCGGCTACCCTTATGGCCCTTCAGGCAACAGTCGGAATAGTCTGGGGAATTACAAAAATGGGTAAGTCATTCGAGGGTCTGTCTCATGACCTTTTGCTTCTTGCTGTGTCTCTTATAATAATCACTTTCGGTTCTGGGACATACAGCGTAATGCCGTTATTTTAAATGATGGAACCCTGGATATTCATCGCGGCAACAGCATATTTTCTAAACGCCGTGGCGTTTGTGATAGATAAATACCTCTTAGCGCTCCCGATTCCCAAGCCATTCACATATGCAGTTTGGGTAGCGGTACTAAGCACACCGGTGGTTTTTCTCATTCCGTTCTTTGATATTTTCATACCCGACATGATTTACTTCGGACTCTCCTTCGCCTCTGGAACGGCATTTTTTATTGGCCTAATATTCCTGTATAAGGCGATTCGCAGAAGCGATGTCTCAGTCGCATCTACGCAGGCGGGAGTTTTTACGTCGGTATTCACGTATTTATTTTCATTTCTGATTCTTGGCAACGCACTACCCCAAAATAATCTTATCGCCATTGGGCTCTTAACGCTCGGTTTACTATTTCTCGGAAGCGTCGGAAGAGGAGTAGTGCTTCACGCAATCAGCGCAGGTGCCTTGCTAGCACTTTCGTTTGTATTGCTTAAATGGACTTTCACGGCAGGTGATTTTGTAAACGGGGTGTTCTGGACACGAATTGGATTTATAGGTTCGGCTGTCCTCTCGCTCGTAGTATCAAAAAAGGCTAGGGACGAAGTAAAGTCGCTCGCAAAAAAAGCGACAAAATCCTCAAAGTTCGTTTTTATAATCAACAAACTTATAGCAGGCACGGCTTTTGTTCTGCTCTACTACGCCATACTTCTTGGGAATGTAGTGATTATCAATGCACTACTCGGACTGCAATTTTTATTTGTATTTCTACTGGCGATCACGCTACGAAATAAACTTCACGGGATAGAAGAGAATGTGAGTAAGAAAACTTTAGCAATAAAGTCAGTCGGTATTGTGTTTGTATTGTCGGGATTTCTCGCAATTCTCATTTAGCTGATGCGAAGGATTCTGCATATAATTAAACGTTCCATCGTGTATCTGTTGCTCGCGGTGTTTTTAATCTTCGTGTCGCTTTGGATATGGAACATATTTGTCGATGAGTTATCGGACGACGAGGTAAATTTTGGTGTCACTTTCTCAAACTATTATGCGATGGAGTTGGGTCTTGATTGGAAAGCCGCATATTTAGCAACGCTCGATGATTTGGGCGTGAAAAATCTCCGCCTTGCCGCCTATTGGTCGGAAATCGAGCCAGAAAATGATGCGTTTAACTTTGACAGCCTTGATTTTGAGATTAACGAAGCAGAAAAACGCAACGCAAAAGTAATTCTCGTTGTCGGGCAGAAAGTGCCAAGATGGCCCGAGTGTTTTGTGCCGGCGTGGGCTCGTGGACACGATACATACAGAGAGGAACTTCTACAATACATAGAAACGGTGGTGCTGCGATACAAAGATGTCCCAGCGATCGTATATTGGCAGATTGAGAACGAACCGTTCCTTGGGGGTTTTGGAGATTGCGCAATATTCGATATCGACTTGCTTGACGAAGAAATCACACTCGTAAAATCATTAGACTCAAGACAGATTCTTGTTACAGACAGCGGAGAACTTGGAGATTGGGTTAGAGCTCGAAAGCGCGGAGATATATTTGGTACAACGATGTATCGAGACGTGTGGTTCAAGCGCACTATTCGTTTTCGCTATCCCCTACCACCGACGTGGTTTCAGTTCAAAGATTTAACTTCGCGTGTAATTGCAGGCGCCGACTCTGCCGAGAAAGTTATCGTTGTAGAGATGCAGGCAGAGGCGTGGGGACGCGATCCGATTCCGTATATAACGCTTGATGAACAGTTAAAATATATGGATTTCGAAACATTCAAAGACAATATTGTTTACTCGAAACGGGCCGGCTTTCCGGATATATACCTTTGGGGAGTTGAGTGGTGGTATTACTTAAAAGAAGTTCACAACATTCCGGAATTCTGGAATTACGCGAAAGAATTATTCTAGAGATGGGATTGCGTTTGCTTTAATAATCTTCGCATACTCATAGGTGCTCGGACGGACACGCCGCCGTAAATTATTTTTATAATCAACTTCGACGAGTCCGAAACGCGTCCAAAATCCACTCGCCCATTCAAAATTGTCGAGAAGCGACCAGTGAAAATATCCCATGACATTACTCCCCTCACTGATAGCTTTGTGTAACCAAGCAAGTGTGTCTTTTATAAATACGGCTCTTTTCTCGTCGTCGGCATCTGCAATCCCGTTCTCTGTTATATAAATTGGCACGCGGTATCTCGAAGCGCTTTTCACCACCTTGTAGATACCTTCGGGATAGAGCTCCCATCCGAAATCAGATATAACTTTATTGTCATTCCGATTAAACCAACGCCGCGGATTTCTGAAGCCAGCGCGAATCCGATTGTGAGTAAAATAGTTGATGCCGACAAAATCCTGATACTTCCTGATTCTCCTGAAGAACCACTCGTTGTGAAAATGGCGAGCCAGAAAAACGAAACTCCACGAAGCGGGATTGATTCCGCGCGCGTCAAAGAACACTCTGCTATTTGCAATACCGACTTGATGATCCACGCTCGCCTCTTTAATCACGCGATAAGCCCGTTTGTGAGCGATTACTAGGTATCTCGACATACGGAACCATCCCCTATATCCACCGTGAACGCTCGGCCAATCCAGCCACGGCTTGATGCTGAGATTCGTCGCAAACGAGTAAAGCGTCGGCTCGTTTTGCGTAATCCAGAATCTCACGTCAGCCCCAAGATGCCGAACCACGTATTCCACGTACTCCACGAAGTCCGCCGACGTCTCTCTATTCATCCAGCCGCCATTCTTTAGAACCCACAGGGGAACCGTAAAGTGCCAAAGAGTGACGAAGGGNTCAATTCCCCGCCGACGAAGCGCATAAATCACTTTTCGATAGTGCTCGATTTCTTTCTCGTCAAACTTCCCCTTCTCCGGTTCGATTCGCGACCACTCAATAGAAAGTCTGTGTGCGTTCATCCCAAGATCTTTCATAAAGTCAAAGTCCTCTTCGTAGCGATTATAATGATCGCACGCCCTCCCGGAAATGTAGTTATTCGGATCGAACATTTCGGGAAATTTCTCTTTCTGCCACGGCTCCCAGAAATCCCTTGCTTCACGGGCAAGTCGTTCTGCATTTTCTTTCTCCCAAACTGTCCAGTCATTTTTGTTGCCTCCCTCCACCTGATGGGAAGAAGTACTCGCACCCCAATAGAATCCTTTAGGAAATTTCAGTAGCCTCGTCATGTAATGATTATACTACACAGTAGTCCTACAATTTTTTCCCTTGACGGTGTAAAATTGAGTCCGTGACTAAGAAAATATTGAGCTTAAACCGGAAATTTATAAAACTTGCCAAGAAAAAACCGATACTCTCAATCGGTATAGGTATTGTGACGTTTGGCGTGATTATGTTCGCCGCTATAAGCGACGGAGATGGGCAGTATACCTTCGTAACCGCAGAGAGAAGAGACATAGTACAGGAGGTCGAAGTAGCGGGCAGTGTTAAGGCGGCAGAGGATGTAGATTTGGCATTCGAAGAGCCAGGTACAATTTCCCAAGTCTTTGCAGATGTTGGAGATGAAGTGAAGGCCGGACAGACACTCGTAACGCTAAGAAATAGCGATATCATAGCTCTCCTAAACCAGGCAGAGGCACAAGCGGATATTGAGGTTGCAACGCTAAACACATTGACCGCTAATACAAAACAGGAATTGTCGAATAGTTATAGCAACGCTCTAAATACGATAGACGATGCATTGGCAAAGTCAGAAGATGCAGTAAGGGCAAAATCTTCGAGCATATTTAGCGGGTCTAAATATTCAAATTACTATCTTACGTTCAATCCATGCGATACGATAAGGAAAAATAATGCTCAAAACCTGCGGCTTGAGGCCGAGCTCGAGCTTGAGCGATGGAATAAAGAATTGAAAACATTAGAAACCGGCAATCCTTCGACCGACGAATTGGACGTCGCGCTGTTCAACGCAACAAGACACCTCGACTTAATTCAAAAAACGGTAAATGCCATAAATGAAGTGCTTGCGACGACATGTTCAGTTGAAGATTCAACACTTGATACGGCGAGAACAAATATGGCTACTGCACAGACCAACGTATCGACGGCGATAGACAACATTAATGACCTAACTCAAGCAATTGCGCTCAACAAGATTTCCGTAGCGGACGACAACGACGTGGCGGCACAGGAAGCGAGAGTAAGGGCCGCAGAGGCAAACGCCGATAATTATAAAGCGCAGTTAGAAAAGACTATAATGCGCTCCCCGATTAACGGCGTACTAACAAGACAAGAAGCGGTTACCGGGGAAACAGCGATTGCAAATACATCGCTCGTATCAGTAATTTCAGCTTCGAGTTTTGAAGTTAAGGCAAACATTCCCGAAGTAGAACTCGCGGAAGTTAGTGTTGGCGCGAGGGCAGACATAACACTCGACGCATACGGGGAAAAAGAAATATTCGAAGCTCATATTGTCACAATCGACCCCGCAGAGACAATAGTTGGCGGAGTGCCAAATTACAAAGCCACGCTCCTTTTCGACAAAAACGATGAGAGAATAAGATCAGGGATGACCGCTAATATAAGAGCGCTTGGAGAGACAAGAAACTCAGTTATAGGAGTGCCGAGAGGTTCGATCTTCGAAGTTGCTGGCATCAAAAAAGTGAACGTTCTAGTCGGCGAAGGTAGAAGAGCAGAGGTTATCGAGGTAAATGTTGAAACGGGCGTCGCGGGCTCTGATGGATTTGTAGAGATTATTAGCGGCATAGAGGAGGGTGATCGGATTGTAATAACCGTAGCGAAATAATATGAACCAGCTGAGGGTCGGATTTTTTCTAGCAATCCGCCAGCTTAGACGTGCCAGTATTTGGGCGACAGCACTCATCGTCCTAATAATGGTTTTAACATTCTTAAATCTCGTGTCGGTCAGTGGTATTTTGGTCGGTGTTGTTGAGGGAATCAACCGCGGTTACATCGCAGAGTACACTGGGGACGTATTCGTATCCAATTACACTGATAAAGAATTCATTGAGCACAGCCAATCGCTTATAAAAACAATCGAAAGTCTCCCGGAAGTAAAGTCATATTCAGCTCGATATAAAGAATCCGGTACTATGGAAGCGAGCTTCAAAGAAAAAATAAGTCAGACCGACGTACCCAATTTAGTAGGAACAACTTTCGTTGGCATAGACCCTGCCAACGAGGGTCAAACGACCAGACTTCCATCCTTGTTACTGGCCGGAGAATTCTTAGAGCCCGGCGATACGGACTCTATAGTCGTCGGCGCAGATCTCCTTGAAAAATACTCTAGGTTTGTGGGGGCTGGCGGAGATTTTCTATTCTTTCTTAAGAACGCTGATCTAGGTTCGGAAGTCAGAATCAACATCAATGGAGTCGAGAGAAATGTCACCATCAAGGGGATAATTCAGAGCAAAGTCGACCAGGTGACTATGCGTGTTTACATAAACGACACCGAGCTCCGAAAAATTATTGGTAGAAATGATCTAAACGTNGACGAAATAGCGATTCGCCTCAACGATCCCAACGATGCAGATCGCGTAAAGAGTATTTTGGCCGCTACCGGAGCAAGCGAATTCGGGTTTATTCAAACAGCGAAGGAGTCCCAGCCACAATTCGTACAAGATATTACAAATACGTTTAACCTCCTAGGTTCCGTAATAGGAAGCATCGGACTCGTGGTGGCTTCTATAACAATCTTTATCGTTATTTTTATAAATGCTATCAGCAGACGAAAATACATCGGCATATTGAAGGGCATAGGCATTGACGGAAGTGCAATCGAAATCTCTTATATTTTCCAGTCTCTTGTATATGCGGCGGCCGGAACATTAGTTGGACTTATACTCGTTTACGCAGTTCTCGTGCCGTATTTTGGAAAGAACCCAATCAGTCTTCCTTTTAGCGACGGCGTGTTTGTTGCACCTATCGGCCAGACGATTCTAAGAGTTTTGCTGCTGTTTGTGACAACTCTTATTGCTGGCTATGTACCTGCAAAAATCATAATTAGAAAAAACACGCTCGACTCAATCCTAGGTAGATAAAATGATAAAAGCCACTGGAATAATCAGAAAATTTAGCAGCGGATCCGGATTTATAACGGTCCTAAAGGGAATTGATATAAACGTTGCGGACGGTGAGTTTGTATCAATTATAGGACGTTCGGGCGCTGGGAAAAGTACGCTGATTTATCAGCTTGGATTGCTCGATACACCGACGGAGGGAGAAATAATTATTCACGGAGAAGATGTATCTAAGCTTAGCGACAGAGAAAAAACCGAATTCCGCTTAATGAACATGGGATACATATTCCAGGATTATGCGATACTCCCAGAACTAACCGCACAAGAAAACGTTGCCCTCCCCGCGATTATGCAGGGCAAGGAGAAAAGAAAAGCTTACGAGTCCGCAGAGGAGGTCTTGGAAAAAGTTGGCCTCGGCGCTCACCTTGGGAATTTACCTGGCCAGCTATCTGGCGGTGAGCAGCAGAGAGTAAGTGTGGCAAGGGCAATCGTTAATAAACCCAAGATTATATTCGCCGACGAACCAACCGCCAACCTAGATTTAGTCAACGCCAAGCAGGTGCTCGACCTATTGATAGCGCTTAACAAGGATGGTCAAACCGTGGTTATGGTCACTCACGAACAAGAATATGCAAAGTTGACCGACCGAATTATAGAGCTACACGATGGACTCATATTTAACGAAACTGAGCTAAGGAAGCAAAAATAAGAACGCCGGTCAGACCGGCGCGTTCATGCAAAAGCACTTATTTTTCCTACATACACCTGCTGTAGCCGCAGTTCTTACAGCTCACGCACCCCTCTTCCATAACAAGCTTGGTCCCACAATCTGGACATCCTGGCATAAATCCATAATCGGCCATGTCTCTGTGTTTCTGGTTTAGTTGCTTAGGTGCGCCGACAGTAATTTTCTCCTCTTCAACAATCTCGGCACTGATATCTATACTAATATTATCAACACTGGAGGGACGTGTAACACCGAGGTGCTCCTCCAAAACTTTTCCGATTCCATCTGGTAAAGAAAGAATTGTACCGTTTTCTGTCATAACCGGCATAGGTCCCCGGATTCCCTTCAAATTATCTAAAATTTCTCCGAGTTCTATGCCAGAACGCAGTGCGAGCGAAATCATTCTGCAGATAGCCTCTGACTGTTCCTGGAAGAAGCCTCCGCTTTTGCCGATAGTTGCAAAAACTTCAAATGGCCTGCCGTACTCATCGTTGTTAACCGTGACATAAAGTTTTCCGTAGCCAGTTTTTAGTCTGTATGTTTTTCCAACAAGTGAATCAGGACGAGTGCGCGGAGTAATACCGGATTGTACTTCTCCCCCCATAACAGCCTTCGTTTCTACGACAGTAGCATTATTCCTCTTTGTATTTTTCGGATCTTCAGTGAGAGAAGTTATATCTCCACTTTCTCCTATGTTTAAAACCTGTATGGTGCGGCTACCATCGCGATAGACCGTACAACTCTTACAGCCCAACTTCCAAGCTTGGATATAACTTTCTTTTATATCATCCTTAGTCGCGCTGTTCGCAAAATTGATTGTCTTTGAGATAGAGTTGTCTACGTGCTTCTGGAACGCCGCTTGCATTTTAACGTGGTCACCTCCAGCAATATCCATCGAGACAACGAAGGTATCGCGCAAATCTTGCGGTAATTCGTCCAAGTGCTGAATCGAGCCAGTTCTTACAACTTCCTCTTTAATCTTTTCTATCTCCTCCTGGCTAAATTTTCTTGCTTCAAGCTCGGCTGCGAAATACTTGTTGAGGTAGACATACTGTTCGCCGTCCTTGTCTTGTTTTATAAACGATAGCGCAAAATTAGGCTCCACACCGGAGGATGTGTCATACATCATAGAAATAGAGCCAGTCGGCGCGACAGTCGTTCTAGCCGCATTTCTTACTTTAACTCCCTTGGCGTAGATACTTTTCTTATAGTTAGGGAATGCTCCTTTATCCTTAGCAAGGTCACGAGAGGTTTGATATGACGCTTTTTGTATAGTTTCCATCATCTTCTCGGCAAGTTTATACCCCTCCTTGGAGTTATATTTAACGCCGAGCTGATAAAGCGCGTCAGCAAAGCCCATTATCCCAAGGCCGATTCTTCTATTTCTCTTGGCCATATCCGTAATAGCCTTTACTGGAAAATCAAAGCGGTCTATAACGTTGTCCAACATGCGGGTCGCATGCTCCGTAGCCTTTTCAAGCCTCTTATAATCAAACTTACCGTTCTTCACGAACGCGGAAAGATTAATAGACCCTAGGTTGCAATTATCATTTGGATGAAGAAATTGCTCTCCGCATGGATTTGAGGTTTCAATCGGTCCGAGTCCTGGAAGGGGGTTAGTCCTATTAACTTCGTCTATAAAAACAATTCCGGGCTCGCCGTTTGTCCAGGCATAGTTCACAATCTCATCGAAAATCTCACCGACAGTTATATCAACATCCGCAACATCATAGACAACTCCGTTAGGGTGTCTCAAAATTTTATGAGGCTTAACTTTTTTAGACCCACCTGGCCACTCTTTCTTCCAAGTGCAATACCACTGCTCGTCAGGACTTTCAACAACCTTCTTCATAAACTCGTCGGTAACCTTAACAGAGATGTTGAAATTCCTAATTTCGCCTTCAACTTCCTTCGAGCGAATAAAATCCAACACGTCCGGGTGGTCAACGCTTATCATTGCCATATTCGCGCCCGTTCTCCCTTGCTGTTTAATTATTCCGAAAGCCTCATTATAAATTTTCAAAAACGAAACAGGCCCGGAAGAAGATCCTTTTGTTGTTACGACGGCCGACATGGCAGGCCTAAGACGATCGAGTGCAAATCCAAGTCCAGCACCTTTCTGCTGAAGCAACGCGGCTTCTTTTAAAGTTTGGAAAATACCCTCGAGCGAATCTTCAATCTCTAAAACTATACAATTGGCCACAATCGGCGTGTCGGCACCTGCGTTAGTCATAGTTCTACCCGCAGGCGTGAACTCTTTGTTCGCCATGACATCAAAAAACGCCTGTGCGGTTTTTCTTACGAAGGTTTCATCGTAACCATAATCTTTTTCAACAGACGCAAGGGAGTTTGCAACACGCAGAAGCATATCAACCGGAGTCTCCTGTATTCCATTCTTGTCGATACCGAGATAACGCTTCTGCATCATCTTCATGGCATTGGTGGAGTAGGAATTGTTTATTGCTTCTCGTCTNCTTTTC
>C687J35021_10003897_pt1 | contig 10105 bp, 19 predicted proteins | sample RifCSPhighO2_12_FD_35021 | JGI IMG/M metagenome (IMG submission 35021)
GGTCGTGGTCGGGATCGGGATCTGGATCGGGGTCGCAGTCGGGGTCGCGGTCGTGGTCGGGATCGCGGTCGGGGTCGCGGTCGTGGTCGGGGTCGGCATGAAAACCTACGCCATCCGCTCCGCGCTGCTTTCCTTGGCTGTCAACGCTGCCTTCGTGTGGGCTGTGGCCTATTCACTTGGATGGAGGATGTAATGACCATGAAATTGGGCAAATGGCTCTGCGCTTTCGTGCGCGCGCGCGGCGGACGACATCGCTGGATTAACGGCAAGTGTTCGCGTTGCGGCCGCAAGCAGCCCAAGGCACGCGCTGCGAAGGGGCCAGCATGAACTCCTGCTACTGCCACGGCACCCCGCCGCACGAATGGAATAGCGAGGACTGCGATTGCCTGGAAGATCCGGTAGAGGAAGGTGCGGACGAGCTAACCATTGAGGACGCGAACCGGGAGGAAAGCCGGTATCTGGACAGACAGAACGCTAGGGATATCAACCGGCGATGATTACCGACGAGGACATTGAGAAAGCTCTTGACTACTTGCGGGATTCATCCACAAAAGCTGCGCGTGCCCGAGCGGAGAGAATCTATCTTGACGAATATTGCAAGCCGCTCAAGAGCCTAATCATGCGCGAGAATCAATCGGAGTCCCTGGGCGCGCAGGAAGCAAGAGCTTATGCGGACTCTCGCTACAAGCAGCACTTGGAAGCGTTGAAAACCGCCATCGAGCAGGATGAATACGTGCGATTCATGCGCGACGCGGCTGATGCAAAGGTCAGAGCATGGCAGACAATGAGGGCAACGGAACGGGCACATCGAGTGTGACCTACAGAAATCGCAAACTGTTGGATATTGCCCATGAAGCGCCGTGTTGTCTCAAGATAGAGGGAGTTTGCCAAGATGGTTTACATCTTTCAGTACCCGCTCATTCTAACCAGCAGCGTCACGGAAGAGGTATTGGACATAAATCAGCAGACTGCTTTGCAATCGCAGCATGCCCAAGCTGTCATGCTTGGCTGGACACTGGGGGCGCAAGTCGTGAGGACAAGCAAGAACGGTTCTCTGTTGGGATGGAGCGATACTGGCTCTGGCTCTGGGAATCTGGAAAGATAGGTGTCAAATGAATCAGGAGTGGTATGAGACAGTAGGTCAAATGGAGGAATGGGAAAATGACCGATACAAACGAAACACCGAACGGATTGGCAATACTTCGNAAGCCATTCCCGGACAACCAGATCAGCCTACTTCCGAAGCCGACGAAGAAGCGGGAGGAGATGGACAAACTCCCGAAAGCAAGGTGCAAGGAATGCGGGGGCTGGCACGCGACGACTAGCGTAATCCATCTATCTTATGTCGGCCACGCAGCACTTACGGATAGGCTATTGGACGCCGATCTGGCTTGGGGATGGGAGCCTATGTTCCTGAAAGACGGTCTGCCGGCATTCGACGGTCATGGTGGATTGTGGATCAAATTGACGGTCTGCGGAGTTACTCGGCTGGGTTACGGCCACGCTGGGGACAAGGAAGGCGGGGATGCCATCAAGGAAGTCATTGGGGATGCCCTTCGGAATGCAGCTATGCGCTTTGGGGCTGCTTTGGAGTTGTGGCACAAGGGCGATCTGCATGTCGAAGAAAAGCCAAAAGAGACCCCCGGCCAGATCGTAGACCAGGACTTAGCCACCGAAGGCATGCCTGTGGAGGTCGTAGCAGCCCTGAGAGCCGAGGCAAAGAAGATCGAGACCGACTTCTACACCATCGGCCCCAAAGCGGCTATTGGCTCATGGAGCGCCTTCAAAAAGACTGCCGCAGTTGAAGAACAAACGGCCTGCTGGAAGATGATGGATTCCAAGGTCAGGAGTGGCATCAAGAAGGCCGGGGAAGCCTCTGGAGAAGGAACGTGAGCAACACGCCGAGGACTGATGCAAAGGAGTGGTCGCTATACAAGGAAGGTTCTCCTGACGCCGTAGTATCGTCGGAGTTCGCCCGCCAACTCGAACGCGACCTCGCCGCCGTGCGCGCCGAAGGCGAAAACCTGCACGCCAAGATGCGCGAACTGGATGCTGCGTTGATAGCCGCCCTCAAGCGCGCAGAGGAAGCGGAACGTGAGGCGGGGAGGTATCGCAAAATCCGCAGAGTTGCGTGGCAAGATTCATGTATTGATGATGATGTCGTCGGGACATTACAGGCTCCTGAATCAGAGTTCAACGAAGGATTTGACCAAGAGATCGACGGCACCGCCATTGACGCAGCGAGGAAGCCATGAAGCCCGATGAAGCGGTGGAACTGAAACCATGCCCGTTTTGCGGTTCGCCAGCCAAAGAAACCTATGACCAGGATTGTAACGAATGGTGGATAGTCTGTTCACATGGATCATGTGATGTGGAGCCGTCTATTGCTGGTAATGATCTTGCATATATTAGAAAATCCTGGAATCGCCGCCAAGACTCAGCCGCCCTCCGCGCCCAACTGAACGCCGCGCCGCAGCCCTCGACTGCCAATAGTTTCACTGCGCCTTCAACTGAGGGTGTAGGGCAGGGAGAGGTTGCGAGCGCGGATCCACGGTTACTCAAGGAACTGGAATGAATGACACCGGGCTGCGCATTCTCATCCTTGCCGTGGTTGCCGTGCCCTTCGCCGTGTGGTATGAGCCGCAGTGGAGCGAGCCGCAACCTCAAGAGCCCCTCAACTACTTCGAGGGCCTTGAGGTCGGCTGCAGGGAGCTGGAGTCACGCAAACTCTCGGCCCCGGTCGAGGGCACGGATCGCGCAGTGATCGTCTGTCACTACAGATTCGCCGACGGGACGTGGCTTAACAGCCGGCAATTCTAGAATGCCAATCATCGGCAATGGCGGCCATGCCGCCGTGGTGCGCGAGCTTCAGGAAGCGCTGTCATCTGAGTTTGACCATTTGCCCATTGTCGCGATAGGCGATAATGCCTCTCGAAAGCAAGTAGTCGAGGCCAGTGCGAGTATGAGGTTCGACATACTTATCCATCCTCGCGCCTGGGTAAGTCCTTCGGCAACGATTGGTGAGGGTACGGTCGTCATGGCTGGCGCGATTGTGCAGACTGGCGCAGTGATTGGCAAGCACGTTATTTTGAACACGAATAGCGTTGTCGATCATCACTGCAGAATTGGGGATTATGCCCACATCGCCCCCGGCGCGCATCTTTGTGGGAATGTCACGGTTGGAGAAGGTGCGCTCGTCGGGGTCGGCGTAGGCATAGCGCCGGGATGCAAGATTCCGGAGTGGAGTTTAGTTAAGGCTGCGAGGTTAGAAATTGTCCCTTTGCTCAATACCTAGTTGTCACAAGAAAGTAGAGGCGCGTGGCTGGTGCGTTACGCACTACGCGCGTTGGTGGCGTCATGGCGATCCACTTATCGTTATTCACCCCATATCCTCGAAAAGCATTACAACTAGCGGCCATGTACGAATGCAAGTAAATGGGAAGTCTGTCCTAGAACATGTAGTGATTGCAGAACAAGCATTTGGTAGAAAACTGCCTGAGAATGCCCAAGTTCACCATGTCGATTTAGATAGGACAAATAATGAGAATTCAAATCTCGTAATTTGTCCAAATGACTCATATCACAAACTTCTTCATCAAAGATTGAGAGCATTGCTTGCTTGTGGAAATGCTGACGCAAGGAAATGCTGGATATGTCAGCAATGGAGTACGGACAACTTGCATATTCGTGGCAGGAGGCCAGTTCATATTGAATGTATAAGGAAAAAAGAACGTGAACAATATGCGGCCAGAAAAGTACGCGCTTCCGTATAAGGTTACTGCTGATTTTGAGTCCGCATTGGCGCAATATGCGGGCGCTCCGTATGCGGTAGCTGTAAATTCAGGGACTGCCGCACTATTACTTGCTGTTCAATGGCACTCCCCTGGTGGCATGTCAATAGAAATTCCTGCCCGTACTTATTGCTCAGTGCCGATGGCAATTATCCATGCTGGTGGCAGGCCAGTATTTAGAGATTATGCTTGGAGAGGGGCATATCAGTTAAACCCACTTCCGGTTTTCGACAGCGCAAGAAGATTCACATCATCAATGTATTCCAAAGGGACATTTATTTGCGTCTCGTTCGCCGCATCCAAGATCCTCGCTGCCGAGCAAGGCGGTGCGATCCTGCATGACGATCCCGAGGCTGACGCTTGGTTTCGGCGCATGCGCTTCGATGGCCGCACCGAGGGTGTGGATCCGCTCTATGACAACTTCCGCGAAGTTGGGCATCATTGTTTGATGATCCCCTCAGTCGCGGCAACGCTCTTAGTGCGACTGCATCACTTGCCGAAGCACAACGAGGATCAAGGATACTATAATTATCCTGATCTCTCCCAACATAAGGCGTTTACGTGATCGACTTGGATGCGACTGCAGGGATGCGCGTGCTCTTTGTAGGCGAGACCATCGTGGATGTCTACCACTATGGGAGGCTACTCGGGCGCGCAACCAAGGAACCGATCATCGTGCTCGAACAACTGAGCACAGAGATTTTCACTGGTGGGGTAGTTGCTGCTGCAAACCACGCGAGGAGTTTCTGCGCCAGAGTGGATACTATATCCAATCGCCGTGTCCGTAAGGTGCGTTGGCTTGACACCGGCCACATGCGGAAACTCTTCGAGGTCTACTACGAGCCGCAAGAAATGCCTCAAGGCACTCTCAACATGCCTATCGGCGATTACGATGCGGTGATCGTGACCGATTACGGCCACGGCATGATAGACAGTGAAATGATCGGGAAACTCATGTCGAAGGCTCGGTTCCTTGCCGTGAACGTGCAAACGAATGCCGGCAACTACGGTTTCAGTCTTGCCACCAAGTATCATGATGTCGATTACCTGTGCATGGACGAGTTAGAAGCGCGTTTGGCAACCCATAACCAGCATGACACCATTGAGGAAAGTTTGAAGTTACTTTCCCGCATTGCTCCCAAAGTCGTGATAACGCTTGGGGGTAACGGAGCCATAGCAACTGGTGGACTGCGCGCGCCCGCATTCACCGATCGCATCATCGACACGATGGGCGCGGGTGATGCGTTTTTCGCGGTAACGGCTCTGTTTGCCAAGGATAGCGCGATGCCGGAACTGCTCAGGATAGGCAATGCCGCAGCCGCTTTGAAGTGCCAGATCCTCGGCCACCGCGCCGCCGTCACGAAGGGAGACCTCATTGCCTACCTCGAAACTCATTGACCTGGTGCGCAAGGCCAAACGCATTTACATTATCGGCAACGGAGGCTCCTATGCCAACGCGATGCACATCTGCAACGATCTACTCGCTTGCGGAATATCGGCGTTCACGCTTGATCCTGCAACTATGGCAGCAAGCGCCAATGATTACGGATGGGACAGCGTTTTCGAGCGATGGATTCTCACAGTGGGACATCGGGAAGATTTACTCATCGCTCTCTCGGGCAGCGGTAAATCTCCGAACATCCTCAACGCCATCGCTCAAGCTGATAAGCTCGGAATGACCGTCTATCGCATCTTTGGGCGCGAGCGCGGCGAGGACATGCAGCAGGCAGAAGAAGCGCAGATCAGGATTGGGCATGAGCTAATGAGGGCGCTGCGTGACTCCCGCTGACTTGATCGCGTTCGAGGCCGACATCGCCCAGGAATTCGAGGCGGGACATATCCATGCACCAGTGCATCTCAGCGGCGGCAATGAGCAACAACTAATCGACATCTTCCGCGATGTGCGGCCTACGGATTGGGTGCTGTCCACTTGGCGCAGCCACTACCACGCGCTGCTCAAGGGCATCCCGCCAGCCGAGGTTAAGCGGCAGATCATGGCTGGGCGCTCCATGTTCATCAGCAGCGTAGAGCACCGTTTCATGTCCTCTGCGATCATGGGCGGAATGCTACCCATTGCCTGCGGGCTTGCCTACGCTGGCGAGCGCGTCTGGTGCTTCGTGGGCGATATGTGCGCAACTACTGGCGCATTTGCTGATGCCATGAATATGTCTAGGCTGAAAGTGGCTTTTGTTATAGAGGACAATGGGCTTTCAACAAATACGCCAACGGCTAGTGTATGGGGTAGAAAATTTACTCCACCGCCCAGTCCAAATTTTCGTTACTACCAATATGTCCGCACCTATCCACACTATCAGCCGCTCCCCGGTCAGCATGGGTTTTAACGAGGCGGTAAACGAGGCGATGCTGATGCTCGCGGCAGACAAGCGCACGCTGTTTGTAGGTCAGTCCGTAGCCTATGACGGCGCGACGATGTATCACAGCTTGAAAGGCGTGCCCATGGACAAGCGCCTGGAGATGCCAGTGATCGAGGACTTCCAGCTAGGATTTTGCATCGGGTTATCGCTGCGTGGGCGACTGCCGATCTGCATCTACCCACGCATGGACTTTCTGCTGCTGGCCATGAATCAGCTAGTCCTGCATCTGGACCGTTTTTGCGAGATGGGGGACTTCAGACCCAAGGTGATCGTGCGCACTCGTGTTGGGCCTACGAAGCCGCTCAACGCAGGCCCGCAGCACTCGGGCAACTACACTGCAGCATTTCGCCTGATGTTGCGCAACGTGGATGTGTTGGAGTTAATGTGGGCCGGCGATGTGATGCCGTGCTATCGTCATGCGCTAGCACAGCCACGGTCAACGCTCATAGTGGAGAATGGAAATGTCTGAACCCGGCCTGCAAGTAATCGTGCGCTTCCCTGATGCAATCCCCCACGATGTTCAGGGGCCTGCGCTGCTGCTGCTCGAATTGACGTTGCGCACGCTTACTAGGCTCGACATTCGAGCGGTGAAAGATTTGCAGGGCGATGACAGCAAGCTTCGCAAGTTGATGACGATCACTCAACGGGAGAAACTCTAATGTTCGACGAACACGCTCAATACGTCGCCGGTCAAGCGATGACGCTGGACGGCTCCAACGTGGGCTATCACCGCGAGCGCGTGGAGGCTTGGGAGCGCGGTGAGCGCATCGCCCCGATCTTCATGGACATCGCCTGGACACGCAAGTGTCAGGCGGCTTGCCATTTCTGCTATGCACAAGCCCAAGCCTCGGAAGGCGGCGAGATTACGCGAGAGAACGCGATGGACTTCCTTGAGGACGCAGCAGAGATTGGAGTTCTTGCAGCAAACTACATCTCAGACGGTGAATCAACGATGGTTCCGTGGTATGCCGAGGCCGTGGAGAAGGCGACCGATCTCGGCATCGCCATCGGCGCAGGCACCAATGGGATATCTCTTTCGCAGAACACGCTGGAGCGCATCTTGCCGCGCCTCATGTCGCTGCGCGTCAACTTCTCGGCGGGAGAGAAAAAGCGTTACGCCGAGATCATGGGTCTCAAGCAAGCGGTCTATGATGTAGTGATCGGCAACATCCGCAACGCCGTCAAACTCGTGCGCGACAACAAGTGGCCATGCATCGTCAACATGAACCTGGTATGTGACCCGAAGGACGCGGACCAACTTCTGCCCTTCGCGCGGCTTGCCACGGAGTTGGGCGTGCATTACGCCATCATCAAACATTGCGCGGTCGATACTGACGGCGTGCTGGAGGTGGATTACAAGGGCTATGGGAAGATCGATGAAACACTGCGCGAGTGCGAGGCGCTGTCAGATGAAACCACCAAGATCGTCGTCAAATGGAATAAGCTCAAGCACCAGGGCATCCGGCAATACTCGCGCTGCTTCGGTCCACCGTTCGCGTTGCAGATGTCGGGCAATGGCCTGATCGCTCCGTGCGGGCCTCTATTCAATGAGAAATACCGTGCCTTCCACGTCGGCAATATCACCACACAACGCTTCAAGGATATGTTCCACTCCGAGCGCTACTGGGAAGTGATGCGCTATCTGGCGTCCGATGAATTCGACCCGCGCAAACGCTGCCCTTCTGACTGCATGCAGAACTTGACCAATGACTGGCTCTACCGCTATCTGGATGGCAAGGTTACGTTCCCTATCACTCCCGCACCGGCTAACGTCAATTTCCTCGCATGAGAATTGTGCTTTGCCATGGCGTGTTCGACCTGCTGCATTTGGGCCACATCCGGCATTTGGAAGAGGCACGTTCATTCGGGGACAAACTGATTGTGTCGCTGGTGCCGGATCAGTTCGCCGTCAAGCGCGTGCCGATATACGACGAAACGCAGCGCGTGGCAATGCTCAATGCCCTCAAATGTGTTGACGAAGCCATTCTCTGCGTTGGCCCTGGGCCGGAAGGTTTCATTGATTTTCTAAGACCAGATATCTACGTTCGCGGCTGGGAATACGCAGGAAAGCGTATGCCGGAGTCCGATCTGCTGGAGAAACTGGGCATTCCAGTACGCTACACCAAGTTTTTGCCTTACCCGCGCACGAGCGAGATCATCGAGAAAATAAGATGCCAATAACGTTCTGCACGAAATGCGTGGTCTCTTCTATGCGCCCGCGCATCACCTTCGACGCGGAAGGTGTGTGCTCGGCCTGCCTGTTCGCTGAGTATAAGGAAACGGTTCCCTGGATAGGGCGACAGGCAGAGTTAAAGGCGCTATGCAACAGGTTCAGGCGCGGCAACGGTCAATTCGATGTCATCGTCCCGGTCTCAGGCGGCAAGGACGGCGGCTTCGTCGCGCACAAGCTGAAGCACGACTACGGCATGACGCCGTTGTGCGTAACGTGGGCACCGCTCCTGCCCACGGAGATCGGCCGGCAGAACTTGGACGCCTTTGTCGCCTCTGGGTTCGACGTGATCCAGGGGCGCCCCAATGGAGTGACGACCCGCAAACTTACACGCTTGGCCTTCGAGCACATGGGCGATCCGTTCCTGCCGTTCATTTATGGGCAGACGAATTTTCCGCTGCAGATGGCATCGCGCTATGGCATCCCACTTATCATGTACGGGGAGGATGGTGAACTTTCTTATGGCGGAAGTGTAACCAAGGAACGCGCTCAAAGAACAATTGAAGATCACGATAAGCACTATTTCTCAGGCAAGCCCCCGGATTTCTGGCGTTGCCATGGTGTTTCTGATGCGGAGTTAGTACCATTTCAAGCGCCTATTTATGAGCAAACACGTAACGTGCAGATACATTTTATGTCCTATTATCATAAATGGTTGCCTCAGGACAATTTTTACTATTGCAGCGAACACACCGGGTTTACTCCAAACCCGGAGCGCACGGAAGGAACCTATAGCAAGTACGCGTCGCTCGACGACAAATTAGATTTTTTGCACTACTACATGTCATACATAAAGTTCGGGATTGGCAGGGCTACATCAGATGCGGCTCACGAAATCAGGGATGGCCACATCGACCGCGAGGAAGGGGTCGCATTAGTCAAGAAGTTCGACCATGAACTCGGGAAGAAGTATTGGTTTGAATCGTTGGATTACATGAATCTCACGGAGATCGAGATGTTCTCAATAATCGATAAATGGAAATCTTCAGAAGTGTGGAACGGAGACAAATTAAGGCACGCTGTATGGATGTGAAATTCTGGAGTCATGTCAATAAAACAGCAGATTGCTGGCTCTGGACCGGCGCTAAACACAGGCAAGGTTACGGCTGGGTGAGACGAAACGGGTGTTCGCTATTAGCGCATCGCGTTTCTTGGGAACTGAAATGGGGCGTAATTCCAATCGGTTTATGCGTACTCCACAAATGCGACAACACGGCTTGTGTTCGTCCTGGCCACTTATTCATAGGCACGCAAAACGATAATATCCTCGATGCCGTTAACAAGGGACGGAATAGAGGCGCTGTTGGAGAACGCAATTACGGAGCGAAAATTTCAGCTAGTGATGTAAGGCGCATACGAAAATCTTTAGCTTTAGGTGCGCGCAATAAGGATATAGAACAGCTCTACAAATTAAGTCAATGTACTGTTTCCAACATCAAGAATAGAAAAAGTTGGAAGCACGTCGCATGAAGTTACTGCGCGCCTTCCTCCTGATTCCGGCAGCCTTTGTGGTAATCGGCGTGCGCCTCGCAGGCCTGTTCGGTGTGAATATCAAGTTCTCGAATTTTCTCTCAAGTAGGATCGGCCACTTGGTGGGAAATACCGAGGTCTACCTGTGCGAGGTTGATGCCGGGCTGCACTCAGGTTTCCATATCTGGACGCACTACGGCCCCATTGCAAACGAGCAAATCGCCATCATGCTCAAGCGC
>C687J35021_10003900_pt1 | contig 10101 bp, 16 predicted proteins | sample RifCSPhighO2_12_FD_35021 | JGI IMG/M metagenome (IMG submission 35021)
GCTATAAAGGGCTCTAATACCTATTTTTGGTATTTAGGGCGCCTTTATGAGCCAATTAGAGTAACTCATATAAAAGAAACTAATAAAACTACTGGAACTGTTATCAATACTGCTTATACATTTAATCAGGANGATAANAGNTTTAGAATAGATAATAAGTTATTTAACACAATTTATTCAAATTAATAATGAGAGATATAGAAAACATATCGGATAAGCTACGAAATGAAGCTTGGAAAGTTCAAGGTAACTATACTAAAATCAAGTATATTGATACNNTNCATCTCCTAAACATTTTAAAGTATCTTCAGAAGTCTCCTAGTGGTTCATATCACAATAAAAGTGGAGTTTTCTGGATTCTAACAATTGAAACAGAACTACAATATCGCAGAAGAATGGGTCAAGCCCTTGAAAACGTTATTTTAAAGCGTTTTAAGGCCTTTAAACCACATTATGAGCAAAAGATACCTCATGTACCCCAAAAGTTCGTTAAAAANGCTTATTTGCCCCCCGCAAATGCTTCTTTTACTTCTAAAGGGGTAGTTTTAGGTTAGACAGGGTAGGCTGGGAGGAGTCCTGGCCTACTTATTATGTACGTTTCGTCTAAGTTAAGACGGTTCCTTGATCGGAGCAAATAGAGGTAAAAATCCTTTAGCGTACTCCAGTATAGTCAACTCTGATATATAAATAGATAGTGCACGATCTAATAAACGTTAAGAGTTCCTATTATATCAGTAACAGTTTTAATAACAACTAAAAAACAACAAAATGTCAAAGTTAAAAGTNCANTCAGTATCAGCTGTAAAAACAGAAAAAGAAAGAAAAGACAACAAAAAATCCCGTGAGTTTCTCACAGTTGCTCTTGCTGATGCCTCAAATCCATTCTCACCTAAGGTGTATATCAGAAACATTTTCCAACGCACGTTGAAAAGTGGTGATAACAGCTGGGGAGCAATGAATCCACTTGCCCTTAAGCAATTGGAAGGCACAATGATTGAAGGTAAAGTTGCTACAGTTAATGTAGAACCTTATATCATCAAAGGTGACAAACCTGAAAATGATCGCACTGTATCTACTTTCACTACTATTCTGTTCGCAGGAGAGACTATTGAAAGTGTTGCACGTCAACAAGGTCATAAAATGGCAGCTGCTTTAGCTCCTGCTATTGCTTCAGAAGAAGAAATCCAAGCGTAAGCTGGAAGACTCACAAAAAAGGATTAGTTAACAACAACTAAAATAACATAGAAAAACCATAGCGACCTTTGTAGTAACAACTATTTAGCGACCTATGGTTTTTTTCTTTATTACCGTAATTATTTCAATTACGTGCTGACAAAGTTGAGGTTAACGATTACGTATAAACGCAGTAAAAAATAAAAATAGCGATGGAAAAACCAGACGGATTATCGTGGGAACACATAGTGAATGACAAAGGAGTGGATATGGCAATTATAAACAGGCAAAAACTTGTTGACTTTATGCTATATGCCGAATACTTGTTAGAAGAAAATAGAAGATTGACAAGTATTTGTGAAAGCACAGAAAGTTTTTGCAGAGAACAAAGTAAGATAATTAGGGGCTTGAAGCGTGAACATCGGCTAACAGAAGGTTTTAAAAAATTAGGAAAGGAAACAATTTAAACTAAACAATATGACAATTACAGCGAAGGAGGCATCCGATAAATGCAATTTACAACTGAAAGGAATAATGAAACAAATTAGCAAAGCATTAGATACACAATTTGTAGTAAGGCAAATTGAAGTTTATGAGCCGACTGTCGAAACAATTGATAGACTAATTGAACTCGGATATTCAGTACATCCGAAAGTTGAAAATCAATTGACTATTGTTAGTTGGTAACTGTGTGTAGGCATTTTTTAAAACTTTTTTGTTAGCCGATGTTAGCAAATCATTTTAATGTTTGCTAACGCCTCCGAGCGTATGCGCAGTGAATAAAATTAATTAATAAATTATGAATAAACTTAAAGATTCCCAATTTGATATAGTCAATCAAATGACTAATATACAATATCAACTTGACTATTTAAGAAAGATAATCACCCAAGACTTAACTGAACAAGGTGATATCGTTAACATTTGTATTAATGTAAAAGATAAAAAACCTACATTAACTACACAAGTAGGATTTGATGGTGAAGTAACTAAAACACCTCAATATAGAGAAATCAGCTATTTACTACCCTTTAATAAGAGTGAAATGACCAATGTTGTTACAGCTNTATTAAGACGTAAAGAAGATGAACTATGTGAACTAGACAATAAACTTAAAAAGATATACTTAAAACCATTAAAAGTGAGTAAGAAATGATAGAAATATACGATATAGAGACTCTAAAGAACATGTTCCTCTATATCGGTCTTAATATCGATTCTAAGGAACTTTCTATATTTATCATACATAAAGATAGAAATGATATAAAAGCTCTTATAAAGCACTTAAAACAGCTTAAAGGACAAATAGGATTCAATAATCTATCTTTTGATGCTCAAATAACTGAGTGGATACTTGATAACATGTCAGAAGAAGATGGTTCTAATGGAGAAGAATTGGCTAATGCTATATACAACAGAGCTCAATCAACTATAGAAACAACATTTAATGGTGGTTGGGCTGATATACCCGAATGGCATATGTCTATACCTCAACTTGATTTATTTAAAATATGGCACTTCGATAATCGAAATAAAATGACTGGTCTCAAATATGTAGAATTCTCCATAGACTTCCCAGACATTAGAGAAATGCCAATACATCATAATCAAGAAGTATCTCCAGATCAATTTCAAGAGATTATAGACTATTGTAAGAATGACGTATATGCTACATATGAATTTTATAAAATAACAAAAGGAGAAACAGATCACCCTTTATATAAAGGTATTGATAGGATTCAACTACGTAAAGACATTAAAAAAGAATTAGGTATAAATTGTACCAATTATAATGATGTTAAAATAGGTGATGAGATCAATAAAGTAATGTATATGAGAACTAATGGTATAACAAAATATGAAATACCTAAACCTTCTCTACATATTAAACCTTTTAAATTCTCAGATTGTTATCCCTCATATACTTATTTTACTACTGATAAATTTAAAAACTTTATAGACTCCGTAGGACGATATGAAGTTAATCTTGAAAAAAAACAAGAATTTAAACTTGAATATAATGGTACTACATACACAATGATGAAAGGAGGACTTCATAGTGAAGATCCTGCTCGAATTATTAAACCAATTGAAAATCAAATATTGCGCGATGCAGATTGCGGTAGCATGTATCCAAATGCCATTCGTAAAAGAAAACTATATCCAAAACATCTAGGAGAATCATGGTTAAACGGATATACTGATATTATTCAAAAAAGATTAGATGCTAAAAAGAAATATAAAGAAACTAAAGAACCTAAATATCAAGCTATACAAGAAGCATTTAAGCTTTCTTTAAATGGCGGCTCGTTCGGTAAGACAGGAGAAGAAGGTTCTTGGCAATATGATCCATTTGTATCTATGTCAGTAACAATAGGTTGTCAGATTGACTTATTAATGTTAATTGAAATGCTTGAAGTAAAAGGAATACATATATTAAGCGCTAATACAGATGGTTTGGTGTGTCTATTTGATAAATCTCAAGAAGAAACTTATTATGATATATGTAAACAATGGGAAATAATAGTAGGTAATGATACATTAGGTCAACTCGAATACACTGACTATAAACTACTTGCACAAACCTCTGTAAATGACTATATAACCATTAAAACAAACGATGAAGTTAAACTAAAAGGTGATTTCTGTATAGATTTTGAGATACATAAGAACAAATCTGCAAGAATTGTACCCATGGCTATTAAAGAATACTTTATTAACAATACAAATATAGAAAAAACTATATCTGAACACAATAACATTATGGATTTCTGTATAGGTGTTAAAGCCGTTAAAGGTAACAAATTTGTACACTTTGATAGTAAAACACTTAAAGAAGAAGAACTACAGAAAGTAAATCGTTTTTATATATCTAACAATGGTAAGAATCTATTAAAAAGACTACCTAAATTAGAGAATAAAACACAAAGTAATCAAATTGATATATTCGGTAATATAGATACTGGTATTAGAGAACAAGAAGTAGAAGCTAGTTGGCTATCTACTATATATAACTCTCATATATGCAAGCTTATTAAAGAATATGATATATGTTATGATTACTATATTAAAAGAACTAATAAAATACTAAATCAATTAAAATAATAAAACATGGAAGAAGCAACAATATTAAAATTAGAACAACTAGCTACTAAACTAGGAACAACAATAGAATATTTATGGACAATAATGATTAATCAAGCACAAATTACGGCTATTACTCATTGTTTTATTTTTCTAATATCTATTATAATAGGAATAGTTCTTATTAAAAATCATTACAAATACATGAAAATGATACCTAATGACCCCTATAGAAATAACTACTATGAAGATAGTGATACAAGAATAGGTATAATGGTAACGCTTGGAGTATTGGAAACAATATTTTTCGTATATTGTCTTACTACATTACCCTCTATTATTAACGGATTTGCTAATCCAGAATATTGGGCATTAAATGAAATATTAACTAAGATTAATTAATGTTAAAAATAAGAGAAGATAGTAAAAACTATACTGCTCAGATTATTAGATTACCCGTTAAACAAGCTGTTACTGGACTAGATAATCTTGTAGAGTGTAACTACCAAGGTAATAGCTGTTTAATAGGTAAAGATTCTGATCCAGACATATTATATATATTCTTTCCTGCTGAATGTCAGATTTCACATGATTTCTTAAATCAGAATAATCTATACAGACACTCTGAATTTAATCAAGATAAAGAAAAAAAAGGATTCTTTGAAGACAATAGACGAGTTAAATCTATTAAATTCAAAGGAGTTATATCTACTGGATTTATTATTCCATTAGAATCTTTAAACAACTTATTAATTGGTCATAGATTTATTAATCAACTAAACGTTGGAGACGAATTTAATGAAATTGATGGAGTTGAAATATGTCAGAAATACATTAGACCTAGAGAACGTAATAAAGGGATGTCTAATCCTAAAACTAAGACTCTCGATTCTATTGTAGATAGTAAGTTTGTACCTGAACACTTTGATACTTCTCATTTGATGAAGAACCTTCATAAGTTAAATCTTACTGATACAATAGTTGTTAGTTATAAATTACATGGTACATCAGCTAGATACTATAATACTCTTGTTAAAAGGCCTTTATCACGACTAGAAAGACTTGCTAAATGGTTAGGAGTTAAAGTTCAAGAAGAACAATATGATTATATAGCAGCTTCTAGAAGGGTTATTAAATCATGTGGTTTTGAAGAATTACCTAATAAGAATCATTGGTTTTCAACTGGAGATTTATGGTCAGAAATAGGTAAAGAACACTTTGATGGTAAACTATTACAAGGAGAAGCAATCTACTGTGAAATTATAGGTAAAACTTATAAAGGTGAAGCTATTCAACATGGATATACTTATGGTTTTGAAAAACCTAAAGTTTACATATATAGAATAGCTATGATTAATTCTCAAGGTGTTGAAATAGATCTATCTTATCAACAAATGAAAGAAAGAGCTAGACAACTTGATGTTGATATTTGTCCTGAATTATTTTATGGAAATTTAAAAACATTTATATTTATAAAAGGTAATCTAGATGAATTTCCGCTCGTTGAGGATTTAGAAATTGATTTGAATGAAATATTTTATAATGAATTACTTGAAAAACCATCTATTTTAGATAATTCTATTATAGAAGAAGGATTTTGTATTAGAGTTGATAAATATCCAAAACCAGAGATTTATAAAATCAAATCTAAGGCTTTTTTATTACACGAAGGAATTCAACTAGATAAAGAAGTACAAGACATTGAAGAAGAACAAACAATGTAATAATCGGTAGATATAGTGCAATGGCTAGCACGTCAGCTTGTGATGCTGAAAATGTAAGTTCGATTCTTACTATCTACCCTATAAAACAATTAAAATGCACAAAAAAACACTAGAAATATTAGTCGGCATACCATGTTCAGGTAAAAGCACATACTCAAAAGACCCTATTCATAGTTTCTTTTGTAATGTTACTATACTATCAAGAGACAATATACGACTAAAATACTTTGGTAAAGACTATAAACAGAATCAAAGACAAGAGGAAATAGTAACTAAGATTTACAACAACCTGTTATATAGTCATCTAAACAATAACTATACTACTCATATGATACTTGACAATACCCATTGTAAAGAGTCTTATATAGATGAAATAGTTAATAATCATAAAGATGATTGTAATATCAAGATAACTTTCTTTGATATTCCTTTATGGAGAGCTAAATTAAGGAATTATATAAGATACCTTAAAACAGGTAAATGGATACCTATTAAGGTAATAAACTCAATGTACACTAATTATAATAAAATAAATAAAAAGAAATATGAACATTTGGTTCACAAGTGACCCTCATTATTTTCATAAAAATATAGCTGGGCCAAAAGTATCTTCATGGAAATCTGGTTACAGAGACTTCGAAGATGAGAAAGAAATGTCTAGACATATAGTTAAAGTATGGAATCAAACTGTTAAAGAAGACGATATTCTATATTGTCTTGGAGATTGGTGTTTTGCTGGAATACAGAATATTTGGAATTTTAGAAAACAACTAAGATGTAAGAATATTCATCTTATTCTAGGAAATCACGATGAACATATTCGTAAAAATAAAGAACTTCCTAATTGTTTTTGGAATACAGACTATGAAAATATAAAATATTTAGATGGAACGTTTTCAAGAGATGTTCAAGAAGTTAATGATATCATTAACTAGTGATGAAACACACAAAAAAGCTAATGCTAAAGATGTTTTTTCATCAGTTCAAGATGTTTTAACGATTAAACATGGTCAACACACTTTCTTTTTAAGCCACTATTCACATCAGATATGGCATCATAGTCATAAAGGTATAATACACCTATTCGGACATTCTCACGATTCTATTCAAGGAATAGGTAAATCAATGGATGTTGGAATTGATAGCGCTAAAAGAATATTAGGAGAATATCGACCTTTTTCAATCGAAGAAATAATATATATAATGGATAAAAAAGAAATTAAAGAAATAGATCACCACAATACTAAAACTAATTAAATGAGTAGAAGCAAGAAGAAGCCAGTAAAAAAAGATAAACCAAGAAATGTAAAAGCTTCTATTTACTTTAGAAGAATTAGAAGAACTTGGAAAACACAATTAGTTAGTCAACTAAGAAAAGATTTAGAAAACCTTTACTTAGAAGATTCTAAAAATATAGTTAATCAATATGACTACTGTGACTACATTTCTAAATGTTTTAATGATGAAGAATGCTATTGTTTAAAGAATTATGGATTTAAAAAATGTTCAAATAAATAAAATGAAAAATAAAAAACCACTTAAATACGAAAACCTCTCTAAAAGAATGCAAAAAGCTTTATTAGAAAGACATGACCATGCTTGCTCTGTAGTAAAGAGAATTCACCCAGAAGAGGTTGTATACTTAGAAAAAGATGTAATTGAATTAATAATGTTAGCTAAAAAAGGTAAAATATGAGAACACTTTTACTATTATTAATAGCTAACTATACGTTAGCACAAGATGGTGATTGTCCGCCTCAGTATATATGCACAGGAGGAAGCTTTACAGCTGTAACAGGGGCTACAGACGAGTTAACACCCCCTAACAACGGTTGTTTAGCTGTAAACGAAGCCACCTCCTCTTATTGGTTTCAAATATGTGCGTTAACACCAGGAACTATTCAGTTTACTATATCACCCTCTGGGAATAACAATGACTACGATTTTGCTGTATGGGGAGGTATTAATTGTCCACCTACAATAGCACCAATTAGATGCTCATATGCTATATCTCAAGCAGGGCCTGGTGGAGATAACACTGGAGTAAATAGTAGCAACAACACCTCTGAAAATGATAACTCAGAGGGGGTATTTGGTAATCAATGGGTTAATGATATAGTTGCTCCTATTGGAGCTTGCTATACTATTAATATTAATAACTATGGTACAGGATCAGATGACTTTACACTAACCTTCGGTGGTACAGCTACACTTAATTGTGCTCCATTACCCCTTGAGATGACTACATTCGAATGTAGAAAACAAGAAAATGTAGTTGTACTCAACTGGGAATACTTTAGCATAACTAATGTAGCTTCTATCGAACTAGAAAGAGGTATGACTAGTGACAATTTCATACCTATTTGGAGTGCTCCAGTATCATTAGATAGAGTCACTTATTTCGATAGATCTCCTATATTTGGTCTTAATTACTATAGACTAAAAGCTACTGATATGGATGGTAGTGTATCTTATAGTGATATGTGTGCTATAGAATTCGATAAAGTATTAACATATAATATGGAATTCTATAATTTATTAGGACAACGAATTAAAGAGCCACCAAAAGGAATATACTTAATTAAAATGACACTAAACGGAGTTACTCAATGGAAGAAAATGTATAAAGAATAATGAAATATTTTAAATTCGTACATGATAAAAATATAATAGCAACAATAAGTTATACATGGAGTGTAAACGCTCTTATTATGAACAAAGACAGAGTTGTTATTTGCTCTATTCCAGTAGAAGATATTTTAAGAAGTAAATCTTGGATTGAAACCAATAAAGACAACAAACCACTAAAAAAGAAAAGTAAACATTATTTTAAATTTTATTAAATGTTAAATGAAAAAAACGACCCCGTAAAGCTAATAAGAGAACTTCTCAAAGTAAAAGGAGCAGTAGATTATTCTGGAGAATGCTCTTTACAAGTACTTCTTCCTACAGCAGAGGGTAAACTATTAAGAGTTGGAATAACAGACGAAGATGTTGGTACTGGTAAACTATGGTTTGATTATTATTCAGGTCTTAACAATGAATTATCTAATTATAATCCTCCAAAAATAAATAAATGAAAATACTTCACATTAGTGACACCCATGGTTTCCATGAACAACTTAAAATACCTGAAGATGTAGATATGATTATTCATACTGGAGATGCTACTAATTGGAAAGATCCCTATAGAAATAGTAATGAAATGCTAGACTTTATACATTGGTATCAAGATGTTCCATGCTTTAATAAGATTTATATCTGCGGGAACCATGATACGAGTATGGAAAGGGGACTAATTAAAAGATCTGCGTTCGAAGCTGCTGACATTATCTACATAGAGAATGAATTAGTTGAAATAGACGGTGTTAAGATATGGGGATCTCCTTATACTCCAACATTTTGTGATTGGGCTTTTATGAAAAGTAGAAATACTATAAATAGGGTATGGGAAACTATACCTAATAATGTTGATGTCATAGCTACTCATGGGCCTTGCAAGGGTATATTAGATCTTAGCTATAACCACCACAATGAACTTGAATTTTGTGGAGACAGTGCCCTTAGAAAGCATGTACTAGAGATACAACCTAAACTATTCTTATCTGGACATATTCATAACTGTCAGGACATACTAAACGTTGGTACAAGAACAGTAGAAGGATATAGAACTATATTCTCTAATGCTGCTTGTGTAACAGATGGGAGATTTGATAAAGGATTAACATCACATGGAAATATATTAGAAATATGATTGATAAACTACTAAATAAAACAAAAGAAGATTATGATCTACTACAAGATGGTATGATTGTAAAAGTATTATTACAACACCATGCTGCAACTACTTTTGACGAAGTAATTGGTACTATATTAAAAGAAAACAATAACTTATATTTAATTCATGACAATGATAATTATAAAGGAAATGCTCCTTATAAAACTAAAATTATGGGTTATAGTTGGAAATTAATCTCAGATAATCAAATTATAAGCGGTCATAAAGACTTGGTTATATTAGATATTAAAGATAAACAAGAAATAAAGAATTTATCTATAACAAGAGAACAAGTTATGGATATATTAGCTGAGAAATTTAAAGTAAGAGTTGATAAAATTA
>C687J35021_10003901_pt1 | contig 10101 bp, 6 predicted proteins | sample RifCSPhighO2_12_FD_35021 | JGI IMG/M metagenome (IMG submission 35021)
CTGTATCCATGTTTGCATGAATATTTTGTGGTAAAATCCCCACAATCAACAGGATTCCCGTATGTATATTTTTCCTCGCATGTTCCGCACTCCTGACTTGTGGCTGATACTGCCGGAATTACAGCAATCAGCAAAATGGACAATAACAAAATTACTTTTTTCATTTTACCCTCCACTCACTTTTATATCAAGTTTATCGAATGGGACGTGAAATTTTAATTTTGTAATTATTCTGTCGTGCAATTCTTTTATTTTTTCAAATGGTGCAAAAGGCTTCTTGAAATAAATTGCATTATGGAGTTTAGCATGGACAAGAATAGCTTCCTCTTCCGTCAGCTTATTCACATCCAAAGAAAGAGAATACAGCTGTTGATTAAGCTTTTTAATCCTATTTTCCTTGACTTGCTGCTTGAGGCTGTCTAACTGCTGCCCCAGGTCCGAATGTAAGTCCATCATTTTCTCCCTCTATTTTTACACTCTGTTGTAACTGCCTCTCAATATCCTCTATGTGAGAATTAATATTATTTCTTTGGTTTTGCTTTATTATCTTTTGGTTTTGATCAAATACTATTCCTGCGTTTTGACTCATTTCCTGCATGGATTTGAACAGGCTGAAAAAAGGATTTAAGTGCTGAACTGCCTCTGCTAAACTTCTTACTGATTGTTGAAGAACTTGGAATTGCTGAGTGAGGTTTATAGTTTCTGCTTCCGACATTTTTGAAATGTGCTCAACATTAAAGTCTACTTTATGGCTATGCTCCTGCATCATCTTTGAAACAGATTCGCCGTAAGAGGCCAGCTCGCCTTGCAGCTTTGCAACCTGGCTTCCAAAAAATTCCTTGTTTGAGAAAAGCTCCAATTTATTTTCCTTGACTTGCTGCATAATTTCTTTTTTGAATTTTCTTTCTTCTGCAAATTTTGAAGTCTGCCCGTCTGCAAGTTCTGTTAAGGTCTTGGAAACTTCCTCAAAATCAATTAATTTATCGCTGAAAATTTTTAAGACTTCTGATTTTAAATCCGATTCAGTTTTCTTTTCTGTTGCAAGTTTTTTTATCAGCTCGTCCATCTGCTCTGATAACTTTTCCTTGTCGCGCATGATTAGCTTTCTCAGCTCCTCGATTATCTTTTTCAGGAATTCTTTTTGTATGAAATTTTTTGATGCTATGTTATCCCGGATAACTTTCAAATCTTTGACCATTGCAGCAAAGCTTCCGTCAATGCCCCAGCCACCGCCGCCTATTGTAGAAACAACATCTACCTTGTCAATAAGGATTCTCTCGTTGCTTGGGCTGTTACATTTAAAAACATAGCTTCCGAGAATGTTTACTGTGTAATCATAATAGTAGATTCCTTCTCCCAATTCAAGCATAGGCTCATTTGCCAGTATTTTAGTGCCGTTTGGGTTCCAGATGTCTATAATGACATCAGTAAGGCCCGCGGTCAATCTCTTGCTTTCATAGACTATCCTCACTATTGAACTATTTGCGTATAACATTTAGATCAGCTTCTCTATTTCTTGAGTTGTGTTGTCAATCCTTCTTATTGTTTGGTTTAGGTTGCCCTGGCTTCCAGGCATTACAGGCCTCCTCATTATCCTGTCTGCAATGTCCTCTTTGTCTGAGCTTGTGATTGCTGCGCTTGAGCTTCCACTTGTGCTGCTGTTCCAGGTTTCTCCCAAAGTTTGGTTCAAGGTTTTTCCGCTTAAGTGGATTGTGCTTGAAAGCAGCTTGGATTGGAATTGTCTTAATATACTATCAAGAAGTGTTCCTGCGTAATTCCATATCTTAAATCCATAATCAGTATTTGTGACGTTTATTTTTATGTCCGTTGCATTGTTTTGTATTCCTGCTGAAAGTGAGCTAAATTCACTTGTTTCCTGCGCCTGTAGGGATGCCTGCGCGCGGGAGACATTATTAAGGATAGTCATATTCATATTCCTCAAATCAAGCAAAATCGCTGTTTCATTTGCCTGAATCCCTGAAGATAAAGAATCAAATCTTGAAGATGCGGATACTTCAGTTTCATATCCTGTAGCAGTCACCCAATTAGAATTTCCTGTCGTTATAATACTTGTTACTGCCTGAGTTATGTTTGCCCTTACCGAATTTGTCACGTTGGTGGCATTGTTCTGAATGCCTGCCGAAAGGGATGCAAAAATTGTATTTAGGTTTGCCTGAACATTACTGACATTATTTAAGATAGTTTGATTCATCCCCCTTAATTCAACAATTATAAAGGAGGTATTTGTCTGGATGCCTGCTGAGAGTGAATTGAATCTTGTTAAAGCGCTGGTCTCTGTTTCAAAGCCCGTTGCAGTTATCCATGCAATATCTCCTCTTGAGATTATTCCTGACTGAGATGCGCTGATGTTGCCAAGTATTGTGCTTATGTTTCCAATCGAGGCTTTCGTATTGTTTATCTCGATAATCCTATTTCTCAAGTCTGTGAAGTTATTATTTGTATTAAAGAAATCTGTATCTTCCGTTGTTTCAACATTTATTATTGAAGAGGTATTATCACAAAGGATTATCGAATGAGGGCCGAGGTCAGGCTGATTAAAGCTGAAATTATAAACACCTGAACCGGAAACAATCTCACTCATAGTGCCATCATCAATCCTAAGCTGTAAAGTTGAATTATATAAATCGTAAGTTGGGCTCACACAGGAAATTGGCGGAGTCAAAATCATGCAAGCAATATTTGGATCAACTTCCTGGCCACATCCATCAAGAGCTAAAGAGAATGGTATCAGCAAAAATCCTATCAATAGAATCAATAAGCTGAACTTGCGCATGTTTGCATTCACTTTGATTTGGGCCATATTTAAATCTTTGGATTTATTTTACAGATATTTGAGCAGCTTATTTCGGCTCCTCTTGCTTTAGGATTATCCACAAAAACAACAGGGGGCTTCGGATTAGGATTTGATAAATCAACTCCATGTGAAGTTGCATAACTTTTAAAATCTTGCCAAGTTCCGCCGGAGCACCTTCTTAATTTTTCGGCATTGAGATTATCTATGTAATAAGCAGTCACTTTTGTCGAGCTTAATCTGGAATATTGTTTGCAGTTGGTCCATAAAAAGCAACTACCAGCCTCGGCATTTACTGAGCAGACTAAGGCGTTTGGATCGTTGATAACTGATTGTGTTTCCTCTTCAGTAAGTGTTCCTATTGTCAATTTGCCATCAACAACATAAACAGTCCAATCAGTCGAAGTGACACTAAAAGTGAATTGCTCATGTTTCTTGAAATCTTCGTCTGACGACTTCGAGAGAGCATTAGCAAAAAAAATGATTAAAAAAATTCCAATGATAGCTTTCCAGACAGATTTCATGGTTTTACCTCGATTTGTGCGCCTGTTTTTCTTACTATAATAAAATCACCATCAAAATCACTTGGCTCGTATTCCATGGTTTTAGTGGAAATAAGAGCCCCATTTGCGAAAGTGACATTACCATATTGCCCCCTGATTATAAATCTATTGGGGTAAGTTGTGATTGCTGAATTGAAAGTGCAGTTGAAAGTGGAGTTTACAATAAAGTCCCCGCTTACATAAGCGCATGGGTCTACTGGAGGTACTACACCTGAGACTATTGTCAAATTAGCTGTTGTGTTTTTTGCTATACCAGACAAGCCATTTATATCAACTGGCTTTATTGTTCCATATATCTTGTCACCTACATCTGTTTGATTTGCAGCAAGTGTGTCATAAACACCTCTTGCTTCATAAGTCATCTGCTCTGCACTTTTAACATAATTTGATATCCTTACTTCATCACAAGTTCCATTCCAATCTCCACCTGCCCCATCACCAAAGTTCCAGTTTCCTCCGCAAATCTGAAACTTATGCACATTGCTAAAATTAATTGCAATGTAATCAGACCTGTTTAACCATAAGCTTCCATTATAGTAAAATTTGATTGTGCCTATTCTTGTTATTGGTGAAACGTTTACAGTTATTCCAATGTGTATTTCCTCTCCAATAGTTGCTGTTTTGTCAGGCAATCCTTCTAAGTCTGGACTCAAATCTTTCCTTGCATCTCCTGCACTTGCTTGAGTTATAACTTGGAATCCTGGACTGCAACAGCCTGGTTCATCATAATGTGTTCCAATAAAAAATTCAGTTGCACTTTTATAATATTCAAAAAATGTTGAACCTGCCCCAGCAACATTGCCCCCTAACGGACTGCTTGCATTTAGTCTCATTGTAATACTAAAACTAAGGTTGTTAAACACATCTGAGCTGTTATATTCTAATGCAAATCCTGTTCCATCTGTTGATTTATTTACATAAATAGCTTTGCCAAATGCGCTGTTTTGCAGTGACAGCTTGCTTGGAAAGCCAGTTATATTGATTGGCTTTCTTCCCTTAAAATCTGTGAAGTTTGTCAAGTTTTCTTCTCCTGACAAGTAAAATGTATCTGTAAGGTTATCATTAATTGTAAATACTGTTAAATTGTAAAACAAGTCTCCATCTATATCACTGCCCCCTCTTGGATAAACAGTTATGTTCGCATCTGTTTGATTGTTTGGTGAACCATTTATTTCTGGATTGTCATGTGTAGGTGGACTATTTGGTGCTCCGCCCCCACCACCAAACTCTTCTGGCGTTCCTAAAGACGTGTCAGGTACATATGAATCAGCTTGGTGATTAAGCGTGTAAGCTGTTTTATTTTCTGTTAAAAATGTTACGTTGACCTCACCAGCATAAGGATATCCAAACTTGTAAGCATTATAAGCATCTTGTATTTCAGTATCTGAAAAGCATACCCCACTAAATATTGCTAAATCATCACCTATTGCGTTTGCACCCCAACTATCAATTTCTGATGATAAAAATGCAATATTATCCATAGTATCATTAGTTAAATTCTTTCCGCTTATTCCAGCTTGCGTGCCGTATTTCATGCCATTTATGTAAATTTCTCCTGTGTAATCAGTATCGTTTTGACACCATCTGTAAGTTATAAATACAGTTGCATTTTTATAAAACAAGTCCCTATCCATTGTACCGGTTTCTACGCTAACTCCACCATAGAACCAGTAAACTCCTTCTAAGAAGTTTGACCACCTGCTCATAACTTTTCTATCACTGGGGCCATTGTTGTTTTTTAGCCACAGTATGTTAAAATTGCTACCTGAATCTTTGTAATTTTCTTGCGGTCGTATAACCAACATAATAGTTCCATGCGTTAAGTTTAGCCATGAAGGTGAAGACTGTCCTGTTAAATTATCTGGCTGTGCATAGATAAGTTTTGATGTTGAATTCCATGAACGCACACAGCCATTTCCAACTGGACAAAGTCCTGGGTCATTAATCCATGTCATGTTGTTTATAACTGGTTCTGCTATGAAAGGATATCTTGTAGCAAATCCATTTTCAAAATCTGCATAAAATGCCAGCTTGTTCCAGTACTTTAAAATAAATGGATTAATCTTAGTTTGGTTGATTGTCCCATTAATATATATGCTCAAGTTTTTGATGCTATATGAACTGTTTGCTCTAACTGTAATAGCTAAACCTTTGTCTGTTTGCACAGGAGCATATCTTTCAGTTATCAAAGTTTCATCCTCGTCAAAAACATTATAATTTTTTCCAGTTCCTTGGTCAGTAAAGTTAATTCTCGTCAAGCCCTTTGTTACGTTAAGCTTAAACTGCACTAAACCGTCTGCATTAGACCTTGAATAAGCTGAGCCCAAGTATGCTCCACTTGCGTTAAACATGCTTACATTATAGTCTTTTGTAGCAGTAGCATAGCTTCTAAACCTAACGTCACTTTGGTTTCCTTCAACCCAAAGTTCGTATGTTGTGTAATTATACACAATCAAGTTTTTAGTTATGCCTAACTTGTTGCCTCTATTGTCTTGGAAATCAACTCCTGGCTCTCCGCAAAATAGTGTAGTCTTGTTAAAATCTAAAGCTGATATTTGCCTATTGTTTCCAACCACTTCTTTAGTTCCAAGCTTGTACATCAATTCTGGATAAGCGCCATTTATGTAAGATTGTCCACACATCCAATCGTTAAGACCATTGCTGTTAGCGCCGCAAATATATCCGTCTACTTGCGTTGTTTTTTCAGCATAGCACGCAATGTCCAACACTGTTTGCAATACATATTCTCTTGATAAATTTTTTGTCAAAAACATATCTGCCATTCCAACTGCAAACATCACTCCATCAGTCTCCCTTATTGCAGTGCTGTCATTAATATCGTGATGATAACTTCCATCATCATTCTTAAATCCAATTAAGGTTTTTGTCACGTTAATGCTTGCATCAACAAACTCATTGTATCTCGTATAAATGCTTTGATTAAGTGCCATTGCCTCTGCTATCTGTCTCCAATCTTCATGAATCCAACCATGACCCCTAATCCACATAGCAACTACAGGGTTATTTGTATCATTTGAAGCAGCCCATGTTCCAGCCAAACCTAAATGAGGTTGCCATCCATTAGTCCTTCTCCCATTAGCATCTACAAGTCCATAAGGCAACCCCCACATTTGACAATTGGTTTCATTAAGTATAAAATCTTTAGTAAGCGTGTTCAATCCTCCATAATGCGCTGATGCTATAAATCCATAATAGCCACCTGCACCGTCTATCCATACTTTGTCATTGCAACCTGTGCTGTTTGTCGTTAGATGAGTTGCAAGTGTGTTGAAATATCTGCTTGTGGAATTTTTTGCTACATTCAAGTAATGTGTTAAATTTGTCAACTGCCAAACGTCCATAGCGGCTCCAATTCTTTGAAGTCTATAGTCTCCTGCATTTGCAGTCCCCTCATAATACTCTTCTGGAATTTCTATCTCCAAATCCATCATAAGCATGGAATAAATCAAATATCCAATCTCTTCAGTTTGTTGATATGTAGCTATTAATCCTGTCATGAAACCTGCTGTTGTCCATTCATCTGGAGCAAACCTTGCTGTCTTCCAATATCTGTTTGAAAATGATGTATGAGTGCTCGTCACAGTGCCATCTCTTCTGTAAAATATGTTTGTCATTACTCCTGTCTTCTCTGGAAATGTTAAGTTATGGTCATGTTCTGGAGGATAACTGTACTTGTCATTTTCCGCTCCAAAACCTACTGGAGTAATTACATATCTCCAAACATCATAACCTCCATCTATGTTGCTTCCAAAATTTGTTGTGGTTACAACTTTATCTGCAAAAGACATATCTATTGTTGTGTAATTTGCAATGCCCATGTATATTGAAATATTAGGAGTAGTTGCAGAAGACCTCAATTGAAAGTTCAATCCTCTTATATCACCACCTACAATCGTTTTATTGTTCCAATAGGGACCGGTGTCAGTACAACTGCCTGCACAGCCAAAAGTTGTATTTTGGTTTGTTATCGACTCAGCTGTTGCTGTCCTGTGGACTAAAGATTTGTAAATTTGTATGTACTTTTGATTTGCAGGAATCCAAATAATCCAATATTCTGTTCTTGGGTCGTCTTGGATAGCATAAATCCTAACTAAAGTGCCATTGTTACCTGAGTTAGTTATGTTGACTTGCTCAATGACTGGTGTATAACTGTACGATAAAACAGAACCTGCGGCTTTGGTAAATGCAGTGCTAAAATTGATTTTTGTGTCATTAAATGGCTTTGATACACTATCTCTAAAGTAAAAGTTCAAAACACCATTATCTCCAGATATGTTAATCATTACAAAATCTCTTGCTATAATTGTCGGTGGATTTGGAATGGCTGGAATATCACAAGTTATGTTGATTCCGTCAATCCATCCTTCTTCAGACGTTCCACTAAAACCGCCTGGAGTCTCTGCGTGTAATGCCATTCTAAAAGTTGAAACTAAAAACGAATCTCCAATAGAAAATGAGGCAGATGCAGAAGGTGAATCATCACACCAAATAGTCGTTCTTGAACTTGGTGCTTGATAACTTACGCCGCTGTCGCTTGAGAAAGAAGCATTAACACAATCATTTGTTTCTAAAGTTCCGCTTTCTGCCCTTCTCGTAATGCCCAACAATCCAGAACCAGCACCGCACGAACTAAGGTCTATATCTGATTTTGTAGATATGTTTCTTTTGCCCTGTCCTGCAGATAAATCAAAATTAATACACATATCATTATTATCATTTAAGCAATTAGTAGATGAAGTTTCATTAAATATCCCTATCCCATTGCTTGTGTCCCATGTTTCCCAACCAGCCCCACCATCAGCAAATTGCTCATTATACATAACAGTAGTAACTCCAAAAACAGAGATAGTTGATAATACCAAAAAGCACAACAAACCAATAAGCAGTTTTAATTTACTCACTTTGACACCTTTGGAGTCCATGATTGATTTTGGAATTTTGTTTGCCCTAAAATTGTCCAGCTAATTGTTTCATTCAAATCTTTGTAAATTAAAATACCAAATTCATATTCAGTGTTTGGCTTCAAGCAGTATCCTGGCTGGAATTCTTTCCATGTTATTATTGGAAGCTTTGCTTTTGCTTCTGTTGTGCTTTTGATATCAGGCAAAACCATTTCCTTAATGTATAGCTCTTTGTACACGTCTTTGCTCAAGCTAATAAGCTCAAACTTGTTTTCTGAGCAGACTTCATTTGCTTCAGTTTTAACTTTAAAGTAGGATACACAATCTTCACCACACTCTTTGCTTGTAGCATTAACAGATGATATGTCAGCTGCAACTGGCTTTATAACTGTGGCACCAACATTCTGCGATGTGTTAGAACAAGATGTAAGCAAAAGCAGTACCAAACTTGCTACAATCAGGTTTATGGTTTTCATTTTGCATTTTAGCATATCAGATAAATTCCAGTCGTGTTTGCCTTTTCATAACAGCCATTCTGAAATATCCTTGTAATGTTTGAGATTGTGCTTAAATGATTGATCGTTCCTTTTGCAGTTAGATTAGTCAACGTAACATTGTTGAAGCTTATAGGCTCAACGCAAGTAGTTGATCTGTTGATGCCTGTTAAAAATGTTTGTGAATCTCCAAAAGTAGGACATTTATTTGGGAATGTCGTCGGAGTGATATTGGTGTAATTTACAGCAAAGTCATTGACAAATGTGCTTAAGGGGATTCCTGTTGCAAGTTCTGTCGTTCCTACAACTGCCGCGCCAAGCTGCAGGTTATTATAAGTTCCAGATAAGTCTCCGTCAAATGAGCTTGTAGTATTTACGACACCTGATAGATTTCCTGGAAGTAATGGGTTTGTGAGTGTTAGCGAATTGAAAAAAACATCGGAAGAGTTACCTACTGCATCTGTTCTTATAGTAAGTGTATTTGTGTTTACACTTGTGCTCATAAGCCCTGTTCCGGCTATTATGAAATCTTCCCCATCCTCAATCACTATTTCACTTGAGCCGTCTGTCACGTTAAGGTCAAATCCACCACCACCTGCATTGTCCGTCCCGCAGATACCATACCCATCCTGGAATTTGATTATTTGGCCGTTTGAGCAAGTGTTTTGAAAGGTTATGTTTGTGGCATTTAGGCTACCTGCAAGCACTAATCGGTCATTTCCGCTGGCTGGAATAACCCCTATTCCAAGCTGCGCGGTGCTGTCATTGGCATAAATCTTGGCCCCGGACGAGTTAAACTGGCTTGTGGAGTCATTTCCCTTGTGGAAGGCCGTATTCTCCCTTTGGAGGGCTGAATTGCCTAAAATATCCTCAACTGACAGCTTAATTGAGCTGTTTTGGGCGCTTGTAACCCTTCCTTTGCTGTCTATTGTAAGTGTTGAGGAAATAGACCCATTTCCATAAACACCTGCCGTAACCCCTGATGTAGCGAGTGCTATGGCATTATAAGTGCCGCTTACGTCCCCTGCAAAGGGTGAAGTTGTATTGATTACCCCGCTTAGATTGCCTGGTAAAAGGGGATTCCCTAAAGTAATCAGGTTAAAATTGACGTTGCTGCCGTTTTTGACGTATCCGGCATCGTTTATCAGGTCATTTGCAGTAACTCCGCTGGCCGTAGTATCTAATTCAGTATCTCCAACGACGTCCGTGCCAAGCTGCAAGTTGCTGTAAACCCCGCTAATATCACCACCATGGGTGCTTGTAGTATTTACGACACCTGTAAAGTTTCCGGGGCCGATTGGGACTTCCAT
>C687J35021_10003906_pt1 | contig 10093 bp, 15 predicted proteins | sample RifCSPhighO2_12_FD_35021 | JGI IMG/M metagenome (IMG submission 35021)
ATTCTCTGTTGGCTGATTGATTATGGACAAAGCACAAAAGGAGAAATTTTAACTGTGGTAGCAGAGAGTTTTCCGCATCTTCAACTTGGCGCAATAAGAGATTTCATTAGCATAATGCGAGAGAACGGATATTGGAATGAAAATAATTGGAATGAATCAAAACATATTTATACTTTTGAAGGAGGAAGTTTTATAGAGTTCATATCGTTTGATAAGTTTGGCAAAGCTCACGGCCCGCGCAGGGATGTATTATTCGTCAACGAAGCGAATAATTTGCCTTACAACATTGTAGACCAGCTAATTACCAGAACAAGAAAAGTAGTGTGGTTAGATTGGAATCCGAGCGAAGAATTTTGGTTTTACACCGATATGCTTTCGGCAAGAACAGATATTGATTTCATAACTTTAACTTATTTGGATAACGAAGCGTTGGACGAAACGAGCCGGCAAGAAATTGAATCGCACAAAAATAATAAGCAATGGTGGGATGTTTACGGATTAGGAAAGTTAGGAACAATTGAATCACGAATTTACAAAGATTGGCAGATAATAGACGAAATACCGCACGAAGCAAGATTAGAGCGTCATTGGCTGGATTTTGGTTATACTAACGATCCAAGCGCAATCGGAGATTTATATTATTACAATGGCGGCTATATTCTTGACGAACAGCTTTATCAGAAAGGAATGAGCAACAAGGATTTAGCTGATTTCTTAAAGAATCTTCCAAAGGCGATAATAATAGCTGATAGCGCAGAACCAAAGAGTATTGATGAATTAAAGAGTTATGGCCTGAATGTTCTGCCAAGCCAAAAAGGCAAAGATTCAGTTCACCATAATATCCAAATTGTTCAAGCTCAAAAGATTAGCGTAACAAGACGAAGTTATAATATCCTTAAAGAATATCGCAATTATTTGTTTTTAACAGACAAAAATGGTAGAATTATCAATGAGGAAGACCCGAAATGCGCTAATCATCACATGGCTGGAATTAGATATGCCATAACTTCATTAGCTCCAATAATCCAAAGAAAAGAACAGCGGGCGAATATGATTCAATATCCAAAAAAAGAGCGAACGCAAATTGCTTTATGAACGAACCAAAAGAATCGGAAACAAAAATAATTGAGGTAGAACGAACGCAATTTAGAATACCGGAATGTTGCCAAAAGGGTTACGAATCTTGTCCCCATATTGCGAAGAAACAGAAAAAAATAAAACAAAATGTGGGCTTATAATTATGCCAATAAATAATACTATTACAGGAATAACAAAATTCGGTTTCGGAAAAAGAAAACCTAAAGCCGCTAAATCTTTCCCATTAAAAATGGTTAAAGCGAAAATTAAAACNAATGTTATNAAAAGAACAAGCCGCTAAACTTCCAAAATTTACACCCAATTCTTTTTCGGTAGGTATGCCCCCGCATTTAAAAGACCCGAAGAATTATAGGAAGATTCAGAGAGCTTTGTTGGATTGTTTAGCCGGACAGCATAGTCATTCGGAAATGGCTCATTGGGCTGTTTGTAGAACTTGCCAGAGCAAGACGAGAGACTTAAAAGAAATGATGAAAGGATTAGGTTTTAGAAGCTATGGGCAATATCTATATTGGAAAAAAACGATGGAGATGATTCTTAATCCTAAAAGAGTAAAATTAAAATAATATGCCATCAGGAATTTATGAATTAAATCAAAGTGGATGGAAACATTCCGAAGAAGCGAAACAAAAAATTAGTGAAGCTAATAAAGGAAAGATAATGTCTGAAGAAACTCGTAAAAAAATGAGTGAATCAAAAAAGGGAGATAAAAATCCTGCTAAAATATTAGAAACACGCCAAAAAATAAGTAAGGCACATAAAGGATTAATGGTTGGAAAAAAAAACTGGCGTTGGGTTAAAGATAGGACTAAATTACAGAAATATGGAGACGATAATAAAGATAGGAGAAGTTCCGCTTATCGTAATTGGCGTATGCAAATTTGGTTAAGAGATAACTTCAAATGTAAAATAGCTAATCAAGATTGTAATGGAAAAATAGAAGCACATCATATTCTTGGGTATACGGAGTATGCCGAACTCCGTTACGAAATTAATAATGGCATAACTTTATGCCACGCTCATCATCCGAGAGAAAGAGCAAAAGAGAAACGATTAGTCCCTATCTTTCAGGGATTAGTGTCAGTATCAAATGTTTAATTTTGACCACTAATCAAAACATTCAGGTTTTACAGCTTAATACTATGATTTCAACAAAAATAGCGCCGTCTCCTATTTCAGGCGTGGGCGTTTTCGCAATCCGAGATTTAAAAAAGGGCACTAAACTTTATGCCGATAATATACCGAGAGTTTTTGACTTATCCTATGGCAATTTTAGTCATTTATTGCCGGAAGTTAAGCAGATTCTTTTAGAGCAATTTCCTCAAATTGTTAATGGCTCAAAGTTTGTTTGGCCGACAATTAGGCTACAGGCTTATATGAACCATTCGGAAAATTATAATTATATTGCCGAAGATGACGAACTTATTAAGGATGTTAAAATGGGAGAGGAAATTTTAGAGAATTATAGTTTTATTCCTAATGCGGAAAAAGTATTCCCTTGGCTTGTTAAAAAATAAATGTTATAATTAAATTATGTTGGTAAATTGTATTAAATGTTCGCAAAAATACGAAGAAGATTCCGATGAGAGATATTTTTGCCCGCCTTGCCTCGTTGAAAGGAAGGAATTAGCCACTAAAATTGATAAGAACTTAGGGACTGGGCCGAAAGTCAGGGTCAAAAGCGATTTAGAACTTTATGATGAGGCGAAAAAGGTAAGAGGCGGATTTCCGAATTATAAAAGTTTACCGCATTAAAAATATGCCAAGAAAAAAAGGAAGTTTGAATAAGAAAAAAGTAACTGTTTTAGACGCTTCAAATGTTGAAAGTGTTTTAGAACAACAAAAGAGGTTGGCATTTCCAATTAAATCTTTTTTAAAAGTTTTAGGTAAAACTTGCGTTGCGGAAGGACAAACAATTCAAGAAGCAATACTTAATCTTAAACCGGAATTGGCGAGGGGCGTGGGAATTCTCACTTTAAAAAAAGGCGAGGTAAAGAGAGAGAAAATTGTCCAGCCCCGAATTATAAATAATTTATTCGGGAAATATGTCAGCCGAGTGAACCGAGAACTGGCCACAAAACAAGTTTTAATGATTTTTGACAAAGCGGTTTTTGAATAAAAATATGCCATTCCAAAAAGGAAATCAATTAGGAAAATTGAATATCGGAAGACAATTTACCGAAGAACATAGAAGAAATATAGGTTTAGCTCAAAAAGGACAACCAAGTCGGAGATTGGGAACAAAGCACACCAAAGAATCTAAAGAAAAGATGAGAGAAACCGCTTTGCTAAATGGAAATAAACCGCCAAGCCGAAAAGGAATAAAATTTACAGAAGAACAAAAAGAATATCTGAAACAGAATGCTACAAGGTTTTGGCTCGGTAAAAAAAGACCAGAAATATCAGGAGAAAATTGTCATTTATGGCGAGGTGGCGCAACTCCTTTATATCATCAAATTCGTCATTGTTTTGAATATAGGTTATGGCATAGTGATATTCTTCGTAGAGATGATTTTATTTGCCAAGATTGTAACATAAGAGGCGGAAAATTATCGGTAGACCATATTAAACCTCTCGCTTTGATAGTTCAGGAAAATAGTATTAAAACTTTTGAAGAAGCCAAGAATTGCGATGAAATATGGAATATCAATAATGGTCGGACTTTATGCTGGGAATGTCATAGAAAGACAGAAACATTCGGCGGGAGAACATTAAATTTATTAAAAACTGTTTAAAATATGGAGCATCCTACCAGCATATACGAATATATTAAGTTTGAAGAAAATCGCTATTCTACCGAGGAGGTGAAAGTTTACGATAACTTCGACTGGTCTATGAATCGGCATATCCAGATGTGTTCAATGTTGTCCGATGGAATCTTTACCACCGGAGATAATAACTGGTTGCGGCCATTCAAAAAAGTCATAGAGCCATTATTGGAGCTTGCTAATACCGCGGAAGATATTGAACTGAAAGATATTACTCTTTTTCTCAAAAATAAAACTAACAAAGCGGCTAAATTTTTATTAAAAAAATATCACGATGAAGTTTATATCAAAGAACATGATATAGACGCTTTAATTGATGAGATTACTGAATCGGACAATAAGTTAGGCGGTGTTTTGATTCAAAATAGCAAAGATGTTCCGGAGGTTATGAAGCTGAATCGGATAGCTTTTTGCGACCAAACGGACATTCTGGGCGGGCCAATAGGATTTAAGTATTACTTCTCCCCGAGCAAATTAAGAAAAATGGCTTCTTCCGGCTGGGGAGATGAAAAGAACGGAGCGAATATAACTTTGGAGGATTTAATTGTTTTTGCTACCGCGGACAAGGAAATGGCCGGCTCATATAATCAAAAAAAGAATCAGACCACCGGGAAAAACATTGAAGTTTATATCGTTAGGGGAAATCTGCCAGAGGGTTATTTGAAAGATAACGATAATATGGAGGATTATTTTGAACAGCTCCATATTGTAGCTTTTTATAAGAATCAAAAAGATAAAAAAGAAGGAGTAACACTTTATCGCAAAGAAGCGGATGAAGAAGATTTAATTTTTCATACTTCCAAACCAGTAGAAGGAAAAGCATTAGGCAAAGGCGCGGATATATTCTTTCACGAACAGATATGGACTAATTTCTTGGAGATTCATAAGATGAAAATGCTGGAAGGCGCGGCAAAGAATATCATTTGGACGGATGATGATGGTTACACGAATCGCCAGCAAATCAATGATATGGACAATAATGAAGTTACGATTTTGGCTGAGGGAAAAAGATTTGGTAACATTCCCACTGTTCAGGCCGCCAGCATCCAGTTATTCCAACAAGCTATCGCAGAGAAGTTCCAAAATGCTCAACTTATTGGTTTCGCTCAAGACCCGCTATTAGGCAAGCAAAGTTTTTCCGGACAGACATTCAAAGGACAAGAACGGTTATTACAGACCGGCAGAGGCCCGCACGAAAGAACCAAAGGCAAGCGCGCTAAGTTCATAGAAAAAATTTATCGGAAATTTATTATCCCCGATATTAAAAAAGAAATCCTTAAAGGAGTGAAATTTGTCGCCAATCTTTCTTTTGAAGAATTACAGTATGTTACGAATACTTTGGCAGAAAATTTTGCCAGTCGGACAAACATTGAACATATCTTGAATGGCGAATTGCCGGAAGATAAAGAAATTCTTATCCAGCAATTTAAACAAGATTTCGTTAAAAAAGGAAGCGAGCATAAATTAGAAATCTTAAAAGGAGAATTTAAAGATATAGAGTTGGATATTGAAATAGATGTGGCTGGGAAACAACACGATTTATTAGAGATGACCAACAAAGTATTCAGCATTTTTCAATTCGTCTTTGCTAATCCGGCTGTTTTTCAACAACTTATCCAGATACCGGCAATGGCAAGCGCTTTTAATGACATCTTGGAGTTTAGCAATATAGAACAAGCTGATTTTGCCTCTCTTCTGTCTGCTTCGCAAATAGCTCCACAGCAACCACAAACTCAACCAAATGCTCAAATACCGGCATTAACTCCGCAACCAGCGCAATAAAATGAATCCCCAAAAGCGAGAACGAATTAAAAAATTTATGGCGGATAAAGATTTAGCTGATTTAATTCGCGAGGTTTTAACTAATTCCTTTTTGAAAACAAGCAAAGGTAATACGGATGTTCAGCTTTTAGCCGCTTCCCGAATCGCCATAGATTTATTAGAGGATGGTTTCAAAGAATTATCTAAAATTTCAAGGTCGGAGAGTGAGCCGGAAGAAAGATTGTCGCAACCCGGTTTATAATGTGCTATAATTAAGTTGTGCCATTACAAAAAGGTTATTCAAAAAAAACAATAAGCAGGAATATATCGGAATTAAGACATTCCGGCAGGCCACAAAAACAGGCCGTAGCTATTGCGATGTCGGTAGCAAGAAAAGCTGGATGTAAAACCTGTAAAATTAAGATGTAAAACAATTAAAAACTAAATATAAAGCACTACGAATCTTTGGGGGTCGCAATTGAACCCCGAAGGATATATCGGTAGTGCTTTATATCTTTCGGAGTTTAACTGCCACTCTCAATGAGTCGGTAGTTTTTTATAATCAAGGTCGTAATAAATTAAAAAATTATGAGCAAAACATTAACATTAAAAAATATAATTTTACTCGGAGCATTAGCTTTGGTTTTCGCAATGGCTTGGATTTTTATGATTCAGCCGTTATTAGGAAATGCCGCTAATCCGGTATCAAATTTAGCGGGAGAACCGGTGGATTTAATTGGCACAAGAGTTGGAACTTCCACGACTGGCGTTGCTTTTGTAACCAATTCGGCAACTACTTCTTATCCTTTCAAATTGGGAGCGGATAAAAATAATGTTGCTTTAACGGTATTTCCTTCGGTAGCTTCTACTTCGGCGCAAGGCCCGAATATCCGTTTTAATTTAGCCGGTTCAAATGATTTAGATTGTTCTACCGCATCTACTACTACTGGAACATTAAATCCGGTTCTTACCCAAGACATTAGATGGTTTGATTTAACTGATAATCTAAGAAATGTCGTAAATTCATTAACTCCAAGTGAAGGAACTTCAACTATCGCCTATACTCCTTCGGTTGGCGTGGGCAAAATATTTACTTTTACCGATTTGAATTCCAAATGTTTGAAAGTGGATTTATCCGCTTCCGGAACAGTCGCACAAGTTCAATTTATGGCTAAATAATTTATGAGCTTACCAAAATCATTACGTGAGAGATTTGGAAAAAAATCTCTAAAAGATAAAGTTGAGGCACAAGAAATTAAACAAGAAAAAAAGGAAGTAAAATTAAAGGAAAAGGTCGGTTTAAAAAAAGAAAAGAAAAAATAGATAATGAGTAAATTAAATACAGTTTTAGCGGTAGTGCTGGCATTGGTTGTCGGAGCTTTGGTAGTTCTTGTGGTGAATAAACCGACACCGCCATTCGGAGCAACTCCTGGTAATTTTTTTCCAAGCCCTGAATTGAATGTAAATGGAGTAAGAACCTTTACTTATGGAATAAACTTTAATAGAGGTTCCAGCTCTGTTTGTAATGTTAAAAGTCCAGAAGCCACTTCTACTCTGGTATTGGCCACTGGTCGGGTTACAACCGCAACCAATACGGCAATTATGCTGGAATGGGGTAAATCGGTCAGTAAGTCCGCTACGACTACTTCTCTGGGTACAGTTTATTTGGCGGCTAACGTTCTTGGAACATTCTCGGCTTCTACTTCGGTTGGCGTATTAGCCGCCGGTGGAGATAACCTTGATGAAGTATATGTTTTCGCTCCGAATACCTGGGTAGATCTAAAAGTTGGAGCAACGACTATCGCGCAAGGTTCATTTGCCGGTAATTGCCAGATTCAGTTTGTAGTAAATTAAAAAAAACTGGTTATACTACCATTTCAAAAGGTAATAACTTTATCACTTCGCAAAGTGAACCAAAAGTTATCAATTATTAATTAAATTGAACACTTATCATTTATGGAAAATGAACAAATAGTGGTAGCAGAAACAGAGGTAACTGCGGAAGCAGAAACAACTGAAGTAACTACCGACTCAAAAGTAAAACTTACTGATGAGGAAAAACTTGCTCGTTTAGAAGGAGGAGCTGCCAGATTAAGAAAAAAACTTGGTCTTGAAAAGCCAGCCCCTAAAGAGGAAAGTAAAAAAGTTGAAAACAAAAAATCAGACGAATTGCTATTAGAAAAATTGGAGAGATTATCTCTGCGTTCCGCGGGGCTAACTCACCATGACGATATAGAACTTGCCAAAAATACCGCCAAAAAGTGGGGTGTGGATGTAGACGAGGTTCTGGTAGATGAGGATTTCAAGGTAAAACTTGAACGCCAACAAACTAACAGAGCTAATGTTGAAGCAACTTCCGGCGTGAAAGGAGGTGGCGGAGGAGGTTCTGACGCTAAAAACACTCCTGAATACTGGATTGCCAAAGGCGTTCCTCCAACAAGGGAACAAGTGCCGGACAGAAAAACTCGCGCTAATATCGTGAGAGCGATGATGGCGGGAGCAAAAACATCCGGTAAAAAGTTCTATAACGATTAGGTCGTAATAGTGATTTTCGTCTGATATTAAAAAATAAAATATATTAGACGATGTCTATTGCAAATACAATTACATACGAGACAACTTACGATGATGTTCTTCAAGACCGCTTAGATCATCCGACAACTTGGAAGGAAATGGCCGATGTCACGATGAGTGATGTTCAGGTATATTCCACTTCCTATATGTCCACCACTCCGACTGTTACTACGGTAACGCGCGGAACTGGACTTGTTGGTTCAACCTTCGCGGAAACCGCTGAAACCATGACCATTGATACCGGTCGTGATTTGGGTCTATTCGTTGATTTGGCTGATTTAGCCCAATCTCCTTGGACAAAACCCGCGGAATTATTTGATAGAATCGGAGCTTTGCTAAATGAATTCATTGAAACCAATACTCTTGCCCAGCATGGTAGCTGGACGAATTTTGGCGTAGGCGATATTACTTCCGGCACTGCCGATGATACTACTCAAATTACCGTTAGTGCGACAAATATTGATGATATTGTCCGTGGCGTAAAGAGGAAAATTCGGAAAGCTAATGGCGGAGCATTGATGAACTCCAATGGAGTCGGCTTCGCATGGAGACCGGAAGATTTTGAAATTCTTGAAGCGTTCAACCAAAGTAATGGTTATACTTCCGCTGATGAAGCCCTGAAAAAGGGAACAGTTGAAGGTTATCACTACTTGGGAGCTGATCATTATTGGACGAACGATAATGCTACCAACCATGTTATGGGCGGTATTAAAAAAGCTCACAAAGTAGGTATCTTGCGAGGAACTTATGGGCAAGCCCATACTATTGATTTCCCGGCAGGCGATACCAATACTTTCCTTTCCGGTAAAGCATTCTATTCTCGCGTTGATATAGGCCAGCTTACCCCCAACACTTTGGTCGGCGTAATTCAGGATATTAACGTAGTATAGTTTGTTCACTCTAACCCTGCTTGAGACGGGGTTAGAATTGAGTAAATTATAAAAAATTTAAATAATTTTGTGATATTTTATAACGCCACGACAAAACAAGGCATTAGCCAAAAAATAGATTTTCTCTGCGATTCAAATGACACTTCTTATCCTCGTTTAGATAAAACCAGAGAGGTTAATGAAGCTCTTAAAAATTTAAATGGAGAGATTATTTTTAATGATGGCACTTGGCAGATGGATGATCCGAATCAAACGGATTATCCCCGTGGGACTACTACTCTTATAGAAGGCCAACAGCTTTATTCTTTCGCCACCGAGTATATCTCAATAGATATGGTGGAAATTCTTGATAATAACGGAATTTATCGCAAAATTCGGCCATTAGACCAAGCGGAATTAGGAGATTTAGGCCCCGATGAATATTTTGGTGAGGATTCATCGGGTAATCCGGTTAAGGGATTGCCGCTTTATTATGACAAAGTTGGTCGGCATATGAGATTATATCCGGCCCCGGCCGCCACTAATGTTACACTTGCCGATGGAATCAGAATATCTTTTCAAAGAAATCCGGTTGTTTTTACTGCCGTTTCAACAACCGCAAATGATACTACCGAGCCGGGATTGGCAGTGGAACACGATATTTTGGCTTATTTGGGAGCGCTTCCTTATTGTGTGAATTATAAAAAAGACAGAGTTGTCGCTTATTTGAATATAATTGAACAAAAGAAAAAAAGATTATTAAAAGCATACGCGCACAGAGAACAAGATGTCCGAAAGGTCATAAGGGGTAAAAAAATTCAATATCTATAAAATGTCAGAGGTAGTTGTTACAAACGATTCCGCAATTTCCGCCACCATCACTAATGACGGTTTAAATACCGGCGATGTAACTTTTGAAACGAAGGGCGGAACTTTCGGCGACCCGACTTCTGCGGAAACTTCCGGCACTACCAGTGATACTTTCGGTTCGCCTGGATTATCTCTTGCGAAAGAATCGGCGAATGA
>C687J35021_10003911_pt1 | contig 10087 bp, 8 predicted proteins | sample RifCSPhighO2_12_FD_35021 | JGI IMG/M metagenome (IMG submission 35021)
CAACATGCTATACTCTTTCGCATGAAGCATCCTGAGACTCATACCGAAGTCCCCGCAGCAACACGCACCGGGCGCAGCTCCGCAGGCATTGGCCTTTTTGCGACGGCCCCCATCAAAAAGGGCGCACTTATTATTGAATACACGGGCGAACGCATTACCGTCGATGAGGCCGACCAGCGTGGCGGGCAGTACCTTTTCCAAGTGACAGACACGCTCACCATCGACGGGCGCGGCAGAGAAAACAAAGCCCGCTATATCAATCACTCCTGCAGAGGAAATGCCGAAGCCGAACACCTCGAAGACGGCGACCGCATTTTCATCCGCGCAAAACGCGCCATTAAAGAAGGCGAAGAAATCACCTACCACTACGGCAAAGAATTCTTCGAAACCTACATCAAACCAAAAGGCTGCCGCTGCGTGAAATGCACTGAAGTCAAAAAATAGTTAAAACGACCAGTTGTGGTCGTTTTTTGTATCAAGCGATGCAAATGTTTTTACATTCTGCTTCGTAGAGTGGAGCGAGGGATTCCATGGCTTTCACCACCTTTTTAAATTCTTTGCCTTTTTTGGTGAGGGAGTACTCGACGCGCGGCGGGAGCTCTGCGAATTCAACGCGCTCGATGAGTCCTTCGAGGGCGGCGCGGTCGAGCTTTTGCGAGAGAGTACGTGTTGAGATGCCCGCGAGCTCTTGATGTAGCTCAGAAAAACGCTTCGTACGCTCGAGGAGCGCACGAATAATAAGTATCAGCCAAAAATCCCCCGCCACCCGCGCAACTCGCGAAGTCGGACAATCAATACAAACGGCAGGCATCTTTTCTTGCATACGAAAACCATACCATATTACTTTTAAAAGTAAAGCACTCGTGAGACAAAAAATATCCGACGCGCGCGTCGGATATAAAGGAAACAAAGAACTTACATGATTTTTTTGATTTCACCTGTCTCGTTGTCGAGACGTTCGATTTCCACGGGGTAGCCCCAGAGGTGCTTGCAGTAGGCGAGCGTTTTTTGCAAGGACTTCCTCTCGAGTGCACTGCCCGCCTTTGACGTATAGCGCAAGAGCAGTTTTCTGTCGCCATTCATGTCAGCGCGAACGACCTGGATGTCGGGCATTCGATTGCTGTGCAGATACTGGTCCGCGAGTTTTTCACGAATCCCGTCATACCCAGCATCGTTTGCAATATAGTCCACAGCATAGAAATCGTCGCTCCTTCCTGAAGTTACTGCGAACATACGCCACTTCCGCATCAGGCTCGGCGAGAGATACTGCCGGATAAAACTTTCGTCGCGATAATTTCTCATCGCCTCCGGAAGCATTTCCTGCCAGTTCTTCCCTGCAAGCCACGGCGCCCACGTTCGGTCTTCATCCGTTGGCGACTCGCACACCCGCTTGATATCCATGAACATCTCGAAGCCGAGCGCATAGGGATTAATCCCCCGGTAACGCTTGTCCTTGTGGTCGAGTTGAAAGACAACAGACGTGTGCGATGCAAGAAACTCCATCATGAAACCCGCGCCGAGCAGCCCCTCCCTGTGGAGATGGTAAAGGATATGGTAGTGCCAAAAACACGCCCACCCCTCGTTCATCACCTGCGTTTGCATCTGCGGGTAGAAATAACGTCCGATCATTCGCACAATACGGATAATTTCCCGCTCCCATTTTTGAAGTTTCGGCGCATTTTTTTCGATGAAGTACAGCAGATTTTCTTCCGGTTCGGCAAGGTAGCCGTCTCGGCTTTTTCGAGCAAGCGCTTCATTGCGCGCCCGCTCTTCTGCTTCGTCGTGGCTGCCCCAGAGGGGACTAAAATGCTCTTCCCGGTCTCTGATTTTTGCTCGCAGACGTTCCATCTCCTGCGCTTCCGTGAGGCTCCGCTTGCGCTTGTAGCGGTCGACGGAAAAATGCTGCAGGCTGTGTGCTGCATCGAGAATTCGCTCGACGCGCCCATACCCATACCGCTCTTCACACATCTCCACATATTCCTTCGCGTAGCGCAGATACTCAATAATGCTGTCTGCGTGGGTGTACTCCTTAAAAAGGTAGTTGCCCTTAAAGAACGAGTTGTGCCCATAGCAGGCATGCGCCATCACGAGCGCCTGCATCATCAGGTTGTTGTCCTCCATTAAATATGCAATGCAGGGGTTTGCGTTCACCACCACCTCATACGCGAGACCCATGTGTCCTTTTTGATAGGCAGCATGGTCGCGCAGATAGCTTTTCCCGAACGACCAATGTCGGTAGTTGATAGGCATCGCGCCGCTTGAGGCGCAGGCCTCAAGCATTTGCGCTGCGTCAACCACCTCGATTTGATTCGGGTAGGTATCAAGTCCGTAGTACGCAGCCACGCGCGCTATTTCTTGATGGTAGGCTTCCAGGTCTTGAAATGACCAGTCACCGTCTTTGGGGTACGGCAATTGACGCGGCATGTTACGCCTCCTTCTTGTCAAAAATGGTACGAAACACTGGGTAGATCTCACTGGCTTTTTGCACACGCTGCATGGCGAACTTTCGCTCATCATCCATTGCGTACACCGTCTCATACGCCTTCCACAAATCTTGCGGGCTTTCCGCAATCTCTATGTAGGCGTAGTGCTGCAGTTTTTGCAACACACTCCCGAGAAGCATGTCCTTGCACCGCTCCGAGTCAGCGGGAAAATTATCCCCGTCTGACGCTTGCGCGGCATAACAATTCCACTCACCACTCGCGTACCGCTCGTCGTGAATCTTCTCGAGAAGCTCAAGCGCTGTCGACACCACGGTACCACCGGTTGCGGTGGCGTGAAAGAATGTTTCTTCATCAACTTCCTGCGCCACCGTATGGTGACGAATAAAGACAACGTCGACACATCCTTTTCCGTAGTTTCGTCGCAAGAAAAGGTACAGCAGAATGAAAAATCTTTTTGCAATACTCTTCCGCTCTTCGTCCATCGAACCCGAAACGTCCATAATGCAAAACATAACCGCTTTTGCAATTGGCACCGGCTCAAAGAGCGGCACGCGGTTTACCACATCCATATCCATGAAGGCAGGGGCATGTTTTGCATACAGTTTTTCGAGACGTTCACGCAGATCACGGAGCACATCGTCGTCAGCATCAATCCCGTGTTTGGCGAGATATTCAGCGATTTCTTCTTCAAGTTCCAAAATCTCACGACCACGACGCGTTTCACCGCTGGCAATGCGACGCTTTTTTGCATCCATGTAGGTACGCGGGATACTCATAAGAGCGCGCGTTCCTGTTTTCGCATGAATGACTCGTGCTCGCCGGTACTCTTCCGAATCCATCAGCATTTTGCGCCACATGCGCGGCAACTCCAGTTCGTCAAAGAGATAGTTTTGGAACTCATCTTTGCTAACGCGGAAGACAAATTCGTCTTCGCCTTCATCACTGTCGCTTGCGGTAGAGCCCCCTTGTCCGCCACTGCGTCTGTTATGCGGAATGGTGTCGCCAGGGAGATATTCGTCATTCCCGGGGACAACCGCCCCTTTGTCGCCGATGTCAGCGTCGTCCACAAAGGTGAACTCGTCCGTCTCAGGACGAATGACCACATCGGCCTCAGCGTCGACGTCGGCGATAGTGCGGTCTTTGAGCAATTCGTCCATCTTTCGTCGAACAGCTTCTCCGTTACGGCTTTTATACCGTTCGGCGTTGCCGTGTTGCTTGTTCGTTTTACCGACGCGTCGGTCAACGAATATTGAGGAAATTTTTTGCGCACCCATGTCGCTCTCCTAAGGTTCGGTAGAAAAAGAGGGGGAAGCCGAAGCTTCCCCCCTTCGCAGTGCGAAACAGAGCCTGTCGCCTAAGCGACTTACGAGCTCACACGATTACGATGCCACCACTCACACACGAGGCGCACCTGCTTGCCGGTGTAGCCGCGTGCGACCATCCGGGAAACAAAGTCTTGATGCTTTTTGGTTTCTTCTTGCGACGCCTTCTGATCAAACGAGATCACCGGCAAGATGTCCTTCACTTCCGAGAACATGTTCTTGGTGATAACATCACCAAGCTTCTTGTAGTCATCGAAGGCGGGGTTGCCATCCGTCTTGTGCTCGCTTCTCCAGCGTAAGACAAAGTGCACCACCTCATGGCGGAAATCCTTCGGATTCGCAATGCCGGCAGGCTTCTCGTATTTGCTCAGCTCGATGTCGAGCCGGTCTTTGTCGAGGAGCTGCCCTGTATCGCGATCACGGAATTCGCCACCCTGGATCCACATGTCGGCATACATGATGTACCGGTCGAACTTGTTTTGTCCATAGTCCCGATACGATTCGATGTAGGCGGCTTGTATCTCCTTGCCAATGTATTCCACATACTCCTTTTTGAGATATTCGTTGAGGAACGAGAGGTACTTGTTGCCCGTATCATTCAAATTGCCCGAATCAGCCACGCCGTACTCTTGGTGAATGTGTTTCTCCAAAAGCGTGATGAGGTGTATCGGATTTGCTTCAACATCGCCGCTGTTGTCGAAGTTGTACAGCCTCGACAACAGTTTGTAGGCAGACCGCGTTGAGAACCCCGACATGCCCTCTTCCGTGCCCGATGCTTCTTTGTACTCATTGTGACTCTTCGCCTTCGGATCTTCATCCTTAAGCGAAATGCCGTCGTACACCTTCAGCTTCGAATACAGACTCGAGTTTTCTGGGGGAACCAAGCGACTGAGCGTTGCAAACTTCGCCAAAAGCTCAATGGTTTTCGGCGCGCATGGCGCTTCTTTGAGCTCGCTGTTGCGAAGCAGTTTCTCGTAGATGCGCATTTCCTCGCTAAAACGCACACAGTACGGCACCTTGACCATGTACACACGGTCAATGAATGCCTCGTTGTCTTTGTTTTTCTTGAATTTCGACCATTCGGCTTCGTTCGAGTGCGCAAGGACAATGCCCTTGAATGGAATCGCGCCGAGACCTTCGGTCCCCTTGTAGTTCCCTTCTTGGGTTGCGGTCAGGAGCGGGTGCAGCACCTTGATGGGCGCCTTGAACATTTCCACGAACTCGAGCAAGCCTTGGTTGGCCCGGCAAAGTGCGCCGGAATAGCTGTAGGCGTCGGTGTCGTCCTGTGGGAATTCCTCAAGCTTGCGCAAGTCGGTCTTTCCCACAAGGCTGCTGATATCCTGGTTATTTTCATCGCCAGGTTCCGTTTTGCAGACACAAATCTGCTTCAGCTGCGAAGGCTTCATCCGCACCACCTTGAACTTCGAGATGTCGCCGCCGAATTCGAATGCGCGCTTCAGCACCCACGGCGATGGAATCGTCCCGAGGTACCGCTCAGAGATACCGAACGAACCGAGGAACTTTTCATCAGCGGTCCCTTTTCCAAAGAGGCACAGCGGCGAATCGAACACCGGAGAAATCTCCAGCTCCACGCCGCCCTTGCGGGCATGTTCGACCGCAAGGGTGTAGATCGGGTACTCTTCAGCAAGCACCTTCAGCTTTTCGGCCAGAGACGACTTGCCGCCACCAACAGGGCCCAGCAGGTACAGGATTTGCTTTGCTTCTTCGAGCCCCTGCGCCGCATACTTGAAATACGAGACAATCTGCATGATCGTCTCTTCCATGCCATAAAATTCGGAGAAGGCAGGATACCGATGAATGATCTGGTTGTGAAAAATCCGCGACAAGCGCGAATCCGACAACGTGTCGATCACCTCCGGCTTACCAATGGCTGCAAGCATCCGCTCCGCGCTCGTTGCGAACGCGAGTGGCTGCTCCTTGCAGATATCGAGGTAGTCCATCGCTCCCATCGGCACATTTTGCGCAGAAAAGAGAGAAAGACCCCGACCGGCGAGAACATTTTCTGTGCTCATAGGAAACTCCTTGTTGAGGGAAGATAATCACTGCAGGATGCAGTGACGCGTAGCGTCCTGTAAAAGAACAACAAGAACGGCTTTTGCAAAAGTAACACAGTCATGGTGGACAGCAAGTTGACAATGTGTCTCCTGCATTCTCAAATATAAAGGACATATATCGGACACTATTTTCTTTTTTGCGCGATACGGTGTCCGTTAGACTTTATGGGGCGTTTTGCTACAATGCGAGTATGAAAATCTATTCGTGGAACGTGAACGGTATTCGTTCGGTCTTGAGCAAGGGTGCGTTACAGAGCTTCCTCATGGAACACAAACCTGACGTGCTCTGCCTCCAAGAAACGAAAGCGGAAAAAGCACAGGTTCCCGTCGATTTCCCCGACTATTATGAGTACTGGTATTCTGCCGACAAAAAAGGGTATTCCGGCACGGCGATTTTTACCAAAGAACAAGCTCGTAGTGTTACCTATGGTATCCCCGAGGAATTTGTGAAACTTCCGCTCGAAGATACCTACGGCAATCTGAATCGTGAAGGACGAGTTATTGCGGTGGAACTTCAAAACTTCTATGTCGTCAGCGTGTACACACCGAATAGTAAGGGCGACCTTTCGCGCTTAGCAATCCGCTCGGTATGGGATGATGCGTTTCGCGCCTACATGAAACACCTCGACAGCAGCAAGTCCGTTATCTTCTGCGGCGACCTCAACGTCGCCCATCAAGAAGACGACCTTGCGCAGCCAAAACAAAACGTCGGGAAACACGGCTTTACGAATGAGGAACGAGCAGGCATCACCGCACACCTTACTGCCGGCTTCACGGACACGTTCCGCATGTTCACACAAGGTAACGGACACTACTCATGGTGGTCAAACTTCGGCAAATCCCGCGAACGCAATGTCGGCTGGAGGATCGACTACGTACTTGTTTCAAATCGAATCGCGAACAGTGTGAAAAGTGCTGCCATTCACCCAACCGTATTCGGAAGCGACCACTGCCCCGTGAGTATCGAGATGCTGTAGTCTGTGGATAACTATGTGGATAGTGTGAACATAAAGGACATGCATGAGCGTGTCCTTTATGTTTTCATCTTTATTCTTCAACACATTTCCGCACTTCCACCGTTTGAATAGTTATCCACAGCAATGTCCTTGACGTATTTCTCTAACGGACATATTATGTACGTAGGCCATCAAGCAGTGATGGCGGGTCACACAGCGAGAAGCTGCTGATCTACACATTGTTCCTTCAACATATCAGTTGCCTCAAACAACTCGTTCTTCTCCCAGAGAACATCGCATCCCCGCAGATAAGTAATCCATCACTCCGTGTGATGCTCACCCTGCGCTTATGATGCACACGGATAGCGCCGTGCACATGTCCTCTGAAGACATTTGATAATCTTCATCGCATTCACGTCATGCGATCGGTCGCCTTGATCAGCTACCGCTCGCAGCGTCTTGGGCTACAGCCCGCATTCATGCACCTGTCGATACAATCGAATGTGTCGTACCAATCTCCCTCGGTACGCGCCTACAACTACATATCAGTACATCTTTGTTCTTTAGGTTCCTTGGTACCTCTAAACCACATAATGAAAGCCGGATCACTGATCTGGTTTTTTTGTGCCTTCTTTATAGCTGGTTCGAGCGACGCGGATTTAACTGTTTAGTAATCTAATGCACCACATTTTACTTTTGTCATCCTGGAAGGATCCAGGCGCCAGACAAACACCGCTCATTCGAGCGGTGTTTCTAAACTACCCAACTTTATGTTTCCTGCGAATATCTTTCTTCTCCTGTGCTTCGAGTTCGTTGCGTTTTTCTTTGCCTGCTTCTGCGAATTTCGCGAGTTCCTCAACATCAAGCGTCATATACATCTCCGCGCGAGGCTCCAAATAGTCTTCGGTGTTCTTTGCTGGATCATCAAGCACTTCCTCTAGGAGCGCAAGGAGTGTATGTCCAAGCTTTGGCCCTGGCTTCTCGCCCGTAATCGCCATAATGCGCGAGCCATCAATCTTCAGCATCTTCACGGAAATAGGGTCGCGGAGCGCTTCGTCTACCATTGCCTTGTAGGTACGGAAGCGGAACGGCTGCTCTTTTGGTCTACCTGTGCCCACACGGTCGCAGATGCGTAGCGAGAGGAGGTCGTGAATATGTTCCTCGCCCACGTTTCGAATCGTGCGGCGCACCGCCGAGAGCGTAATCTGGTCGGGATCTGAGAAGAACATGTGCCAACGGACGAGCTTCACCGCAACATCACGAAAATCCTTTGGATACTTCATGCGATCAAGGATAACCTTCGCCATCTTTGCGCCAACAACTTCATGCGAATAAAACGTCCAATCTTTCTTTTCTTCGGAAAATCTGCGTGTTGCAGGCTTTCCAACGTCATGCAAAAGCGCCGCCATACGCAAAATAAGTGGCCAACCCTTGTCTGCAGCATGCTGCATCGAGCGCAAAAGGTGCTCGTAGACGTCGAATGCATGCGCTTGATTCTGCTCAATCTTAATAGAATCAAGGAGTTCCGGCATGACATACGGCAAGAGCCCCAGCTTTTCGAGGAAAATTATGCCCTGCATCGGGTTCCCCGACATGAGCATCTTCGTGAACTCATCGCGAATGCGCTCCCATGAAATACGCTTGAGGTTCTCAGCGTTGGCAAAAATAGCCGTCATGGTGTCCGCATCAATCACAAAATCAAGCTCTGCTGCAAAGCGCACCGCACGCATCATGCGCAGCGCATCTTCTGCAAAACGCTCCTGCGCAACCCCAACCGCAACAAGTCGTTTCGCGTTCAAATCATCAAGTCCGCCAAAAGGGTCAATGATTACAAGGCTTTCGGGGTCGAGCGCAATAGCGTTTACGGTAAAATCGCGGCGTGCCAAGTCTTCCTGGAGCGACACGCCAAACCGCACCTCATCCGGCCGACGTGCATCAGAATACCCTGACTCTGCGCGGTATGGCGTCACTTCTACTACTTTTAGCTTCTCATCCTCGCTCTCGGTCACCACACCAACCGTCCCGTAGTCATTATTACAGTACGAGTTCTCAAAAAGCACCACAATTTGGTCGGGGTGCGCATTTGTGGTTAAGTCCCAATCCTTCGGCGCGCGTGAAAGCATAAGGTCGCGCGTACAACCACCCACCAAATACGCATCAAAACCAGCCTCTCGCAAGACCTTTGCTACATTCCGCACGGGCGCAGGAATATCTTCACGCATAACCTGTATCATGCAAAGACTGTACCATATTCGCCCAAAAAGTATACAAAAATGCCCCGCTGGTACGGGGCAGAACAAAGGGTCAGAGCCCCTGTTCAATAATCGCGCGCCACGAGGGGACACGCACAGCCTGCTCATGCGACTCTTTATTCCAGGGCTTGCCCATAAGAATGAGCGACGTTTGCGGATTCTTCGCCGCAACAGCCTGAATGTTGTGAATTGCGTCGTCGATAAATACCGAAGCATACACCTTCCGGCACACATCGCCTTTCGGTACCGACACATAGGTGTCTCGGATAAAGTGCATGAGACCGTGTCGCTGCAGCAGGCTCAGCATGGGCGGCGCGCCGATCTTTGGCCTTGCGGTCGCAATGTCAACGGCACCGTATTTTTCCTTCAAATACTTGAGCCCTTCCGCAACACCTTCCATCGCAAGCACCCCATCATGCTCACTTGAGTGAAAAAATGCATTAATCATGTCATGCATCGCAGGCAGCGCTTGTCCAAAAAGACGCCAAAGCTCATAGGTATACATCTTCTCGTATTGCACATTGGTACCAAACCGACGATTTGCAAAAGGAATCACAGACCCCATGCAATCGACAATGACGTCATCGAAATCGACAACAGCAGGACGAATTGCTCTCATGGAAAACCCTTTCTTGGTGAACGAACTGAGAGAGGTATAGCATGGTTTTGTTTGGATTTCTAGGGGAGACGGAGGGATTCGGTCGTGTAATATCTCTTACTTATTGTTTACGCTTCGGGATTCGGCCACAGTTGCTAAGTATTTTATGTTCGCTATCGCTCCAAAAATACCAAGCACTGCCAGCCCCGGCGCGGCGACAAGTATTTTTGCTGTGTTTCGCTTCGCTACACATCAGCATAAATCTCGTATACCGCCTTGCGCCATTCGAATCCCCCCGTCTCTCGTATGTGCAACAAAAAATCTGCTTTCGCAGATTTTTTGGCACATGCGGTGATGTATTAGCCTTTGCGCGAACCCACTTCGCACGCGCGGAGCGCGTGGTGACTTGAAACTGCCTCGTACGCTCCGATTGCGTGGAA
>C687J35021_10003916_pt1 | contig 10069 bp, 23 predicted proteins | sample RifCSPhighO2_12_FD_35021 | JGI IMG/M metagenome (IMG submission 35021)
TTGGCATGTAACCCGTGAAATCAACGATCATGAGCAAGGAACACTATGCGAATCACCGATACAGACGTTGTAGCCGGAGGCATTGTGACCGTGGCTTTAATCGTTCTGGAGGCTGGCATCATAGGGGCTGCATTATACGGATTGGCCTGGCTGATGATGGCGGCTATATGAACAAACCGAAAATATGGGTTAGGCAAACTGCCTCATTCAAAATGCTGCGAAACAAGCGCTGGCAAAAACAATGGGACTACATAAACTCACTCACCGAGACCGGCAATTATGGATGTGTCGGTCTCGGAATGATCGCAAATCTCATAAAGGTGATTCGCTCGGTTTATAAAGCAGGATACGAAGATGGCAAAAAAAGCAAAATCATCTAAGAAACGTCCGGTTAGCCGTAAATGTCAACACGGGGAATTATATCCTGTCGCTGCTTTTTACGACGAGGAAAGCAAACAAGCCTATCTATTACAGGTTTGCTGCGATTGTGGACAAACATTTTTATTAAATGGGCTATATCCATTGACCGTATATTGAATATGGTTGCCGCGTGCCGTCCCGTCATTCCCGGACTATGGGGCGGTAGACTAAGAGAGTCACGCGGGGACGGCGACCGCCTTTATGGGAAATTAACCATGATGAAGACGACTGAGCCGGTCAATTTCTTCAAGGGCGTCGGCATGGGCCTATTGTTCAGCGCCTGCATGGTAGCTTTAGTGTGGCTGATGATGGCGGTGATATCATGAACAAATGCTGCAAAACTTGTAGGCTTTGGAATTATGCCCAAGCGACTGACAAAAAATTGGGAAAAATTATCTTCGAGATTGGCTGTGTGCATAAAGATAATGTTGCCCGGTGTTTGTGGCAATCAACGGAAATATGGCCTGAGTCCGTAGGATGGAGCAATAAACGTCCTGAACCAAGATACATGAGTCCTGCTGATGGTTCAGATTGTCCATGTTGGATAGAACGTAAACCCTAAACTTTGTTCATTAGGCCCGTTCTTTACTTTACGCACTACAGGAGATTACAGATGAAAAAACCAAATTGTTACGACTGTTCCCATCGCCGTGAATTAATCGGAGATTGTCATAGCCGTTGCAACAATCTTACGGCAAAAGTCACCGGAGATCAGCACGGAATTAAAATGGGTTGGTTCTATTGGCCCATCAATTTCGATCCAGTATGGCTGAAATCATGTGATGGTTTTTCAACTGATGAGAATGATAAAAAAGCCGAAACCAAAAAACTTGATCCACTTATGGAACTACTTGGAATGCTTCGTTAATGATCCGCGCCCGCATCTTGTCCCTGGACTATGCCAACCCGCCCACGGTCAGGCTGATATTGACTAGACGGATAGGCAACGTCATACGCTGCTATATCTGCCGGATGAAGGCTAAAGATGTCCCGATGTATGTCTTTAACAATAAGAGGTGACTATATGAACCGTAAACAAAAATCCTACTTAATCATCGGCGCGGTGATCTGCGCGTCTATTCTGGTGTCAGGGACTTCCCGTGCCGATTCCTACCTGATTGCCGGGGTTGGACAAAGCAAGGCTCAGTTAGCTTACGGGACCGCTGCCGGTGACGTGGCGTGGCAACAGAAAGGCTTTCCTCATTCCGAGGACTTGAAATCTACCTCTTACCATCTTGGATTAGGTTACAACTTCAAGTCTTGGTTAGCCAGTGAACTGACCTACCACGATTTAGGGACTGTCTCTCAGACGGGTGAATGGCTCTACAACGACGATGGGACAATCAACTCAAGCTGTCCCTGTTCTGGTGACGGATCGGCTCCGGTGAAAGGCTGGACGCTCGCCGGGGTCGCTCGGTATCCCTTGGGTAACTTCTCGGTCGGGATCGAGGCTGGTGCTTTTAAGTGGCAGTCAGCTTGGCGCGAGACAATTCACGGCAAGTCAGGAGTCAGCTACCACGATCCGGTCAAGACTTCCGGTGTCGGGGCGTTGACCGGACTGGTCATTGGCTATAAAGCCTTTGACTTGAGATATGAGACATTTCACTCACAGCCCCGCGATGGAATATTCGACAGACTGACCGTGTTACGCGCTGATTACAGATATTCTTTTTAACCTAAGACCCGTACGGAGTACCCGCATCTCCGACTTATGGGCAGATTCCTAGCTCGTTAAGATTTAGTCAAACAACTAAATTTAGCCACCTCTGGTCGCTGTCACGCCTACTTAACCGGGGCGTTCCGGTAATTCGATGATCCCCTTTCAGAAATCAATATAATCACCGTCCTTATTTTCCTTACGGGAAGGAAATACCAGCATAACGAATAGTCTAGTTTTTCATTCAGCAAAAATCAAGCGTATGGATTGATGATTCTTTTTTAGGGTTCGACTATATAAGGATTGGCTTATATTCAGGAGGCGGGCTTTCTTGGTTTGGGGACCGGGGATGGTGTATTCCGCGTAAAAGACTGACTTTGGCAGGTCTGACAGGTTTTGGACGACTAAATCTATTCTATGGGCGACTAGGTTCATCTGGATTCTGGGAAGTCGGTCGAAGCGTTCTGTGCCTGAGATCAAAGCGGGGTTGATTTTAGCGGCTGAAACAGACATGAAAACCTTCCCCTTGCCCTTACAAACCTCACAGACTAGGAAAGCTCTGCTTGACCCGACTTCGTGCCCCTGAAGCCTTCCATGGCCGTCACAGGTGGTGCATTTCGTGGTAGGCATGTCGTCTAAACACCGGCCTAAGATCGTTTTGGAAGGCCATCCGTGGAAGTTACGCTGAGACAGCCATCTCGCCCATTCCTCACAGACAGCGACTATATCCAAGGTCAATCTCCCTCCGGTCATCGCGCCTGAATCACGTCCGCGCGTTTCTGGCGCGCTCGCGTGGATCGCCTTTCACAAAGCGCAATTTCAGTTCCGACGGCAGACCTTGCCGCAAGCAGGGTATTTACGGCCGCATTGCAATCGCGGTCGTGCTGAGTCCCACACTCACTGCACACCCATACTCTTACTGACAGTCCTGCAAAGCCGGAAGGTCCGGACAGGCACCCACACGCCGAGCAGGTTCTAGTGGAAAACCGGGAATCAACCTCGATGTACTGCGTACCGCCTGTACGGCTCTTGTACGCCAACATGGACCGAAGCTGTGCATGGCCTGAACTTGCCACGCTCTTCCCGAACATTGCGGCTATCGCCTTATGGCGATCCGCCGAAAATACGATCAATTCGTTTTCGCTCACCAGTTTGCGGCTGAGCTTGTGGTTGCGGTCACGGCGCTGATTGGCGATGTGTTCCTGGATTCGTGCCGCCGTATGTTTGTGCCCGCCACGTTGGGCTTGCGCTAATCTATTTGCCGATGCTTCCAGTTCGCGCGGATGCTCGAACTTAACGCCGCTGCTTAACGTCAGCAGGGATGAGAAGCCTGAGTCAATGCCAATCTGTCCATTCGCCGTTCGTGCAATAGCGGTTGGTTGGGCCTCTATGCAAACTGCCAGATGCCATCCGCTAGCTTTCTTGAGTAACCGGCATGCCTTGATCTTGCCATCTGGCAGCGCATCCCTGTGATAGCGGATTTTTCCAAGTCCCGGAATAGATATGCGCTCACTAGCGCGATGCACGCCGCCCGGAATATCCAGCCCGCTCATGCGATTGCGGACAGATTTTAAGTGAGGTTTCTTGCCGAGTTTCTTGTAGCAACGCGCCCAAGCTTGATGTGCGCGGGCAATTGTGCCCTGTAGTATCCGTGACGGCACATCGCACTTTTTGCTATGGCCGACGATCTCGTACATAAGGCCGTAGGCGGTCCAATATTTTCCGCCCTGTGCATCCTGCTCCATCTTGCGAATAACCCAGTTATAAATTCCGGTCGCACGGAATAACCATGCTTCGCATTGACGAATTTGCTTCTGGCTGAGTTTCAGTTTTAGTTGTCGCTGTATCATCGTTTTACTCAAGGCCCGGCACAAAGGAAATATAACATAACTAAATACTAACGATATAAATAAACAACAATAAAGTTATCCACAGGCAACAAAGAGTTATCCTTTGACTCGTTCCCTACGGATGTTTAAATGATACGCTGTACTTTACGCGAGATGTACGTTGTAGCAAGTCATACCCTGAAGCGAAGCCCCTATTGCTAATGCTGCTGGTCTACAGTAGATCAAATCTTGGCCTTTAGTGGAGCGCCAGGAACAATAGTTCTAATTCCTTCAATCAACATTTTCGCACAATCTTCAATCGTTGGGTAAGAATTATCCACTGAAATACTTGAAAATCCATGTCCATCCGAAGGATCATATTCTTTGCTTATAGGACAATTCGTATCACCAGCCATCGCATAACCTGTCCAACCGTATTGGTCATAATCAAAATTAAATGTCCAATTGGGATACATATTTAGAATTTCATTCATTTTTTCTCCTTACGGGTTTTAGTTAAACTTCAGCCTCGGTCAAGTATAACTTCTAATCTCATACTCTCCGGTCTACAAGAGAGTAAGGCGGTTGAAAGGAACGGTACGCCGTACCAAGTGAAACTACTCTCTCCACTCAATCTGTAAGCCTATCCTGCCGAAAGCCGTTCTTAATTGCATCAGCAAGGAACCTAGCGCTGGCTCGTCCCTGGTTATTCGATTCCAGAGGATTCTCTTTTGCTCTTTGGAAAGCGAATGTAAATCCGATAACTTTACAATGGCGTTGGAAGTTAAGTTCTTTTTCCTTATTCCAACCATTGGCTTTTAACCTCTCCGAGATCAGGTGATGACGTTCTTCCTCCGTGTCTGCTTGGGCTAACGCGGTCTGAACGTCAATGTGACTTTCGTGTGGGAGGAAGATAGAGCGTGTCATATTGGCAGTTGGCTTTTAGTGCGCTTCATCCATCTACGCACCGCTTTAGGTATTCCTTTCTTGCCGTTGGCTTTACGCTTGGCGATCAGGTCTTGAGCGTGTTCAGCGTTTCTTATCATGTTTCCTCCAATCATCGCATGAATCCATGTCAAGTCTCGGATAGTCCTTGTGCTTCAAGAGACAATGCCATCCTGTTTTCTTGTCGTAACGGCTTCGGGTACAGGCATGACAACCACGAACATACTTTTCCTTGTGAAATGCTTGAACGGCAGGATCAATATATTTCCAGAATTCATGAGCCATTAATAATTCCGATGTGTTCGTCTTTTAATAATACATCTTATTGTTTCTGGATTGACTTGATATAAGTTTGCTATTTGTCCCGGCTCCATAACAAACAACAATCTTATGGAGGGTAATCAAAACTTTAGCCTCGGTTAAATGAAACTAATGTTCTCGATATAATCTTCTGCCATCGTCTCGTCTCATGTCCTTCGGGTAGGTCTGATTTCGACAAGCCTCCATCGTGATAATCTCGTTGACAAGCGCGGCACCAGGCATGGAGTCCGTCCTTGTTCTTGGAGGAGGCACTGAATAAAGTCTTGGACTTTTCCTTGAGACATTTACCGCAAAATTTTGTCATAGGTTCCACTTCAATGATTTCATAATCACGTTGACCTTGGATTGATAGAATTCCAGCATTAGTTGCAGGTCGTTCAGAGTATAATGCGGTGACTTCTGATGTGCGTATTCGAGTTTGTCGTAAGCCTTGTCACCGATTCTCGCCTTGTACCATTCCCGGTGAGTCGCTGGATTGGCAGTGAGATGGATATGACAGCCTCCGCATAGGGCCACACAGTTTAATTCCATCCAGCGGGTAGCGCGATGCCGTCTACCCCAAAAATGAGAACATTGAATGCCTGTCGTGAACTTGCCGAAAGGTTTGCCACATCGCTGGCAAGTCAGTTTATCGCGAAGCCGTATGAACTTGGAAAAGATGGCGTCCAGTTTTTTTTCTACAGTCGAGCGTTTTTTAGACATCAAATTTCTTTTCCTATCCTAGCCTTTGGAATTATCATCGCTTCGGTGATTCTCCATGTCCCTGCTTTGCGAACATAACCTTTGAAATAGGATTGAATTCGTCTAGCCTCGTTTCTAGTCTCGCAAAAAGCGCCTTCGGTATAGAAACCGCTAGTGTCGTGAATAAGCCATTGGAATTTTTTCACTTATCCTCCTGTTATTCTTTATACTTCATCACAGGCGTTACTCGGCGTTCTTTGAAATTCACAGGGTCCAACTTGAACATCTCGCAAATCCCGTCATCCTTCACCAGATAATTTAAAATAGAGGTAGCAATTTCGTTATTGACGGCATCGTAATTATGAAGTTCTTGTGCGAAACGAATAGGGCATTTCTCTCCATAACGGCATTGACCGCATTGGTTATCGAAAACTTCACCGGCACATCCATTGGGGAAGTAAGCCATTTTACTTATCCTCCTGTCCCTGATTCTCAGGCCACGCCACGAACAAACCAAATCGTTCCCCCAAATGTCTGCTCAGTACCGCGTGAATCTCGGAAGGTTCGACGGTGTTCATTTGAGTGGTCGATTCCTTGTCGGTCATTGCTTCCATCACGGGCTTCCAAAGAAATTCTTTCACAGCGCGAGGTGACCACGGGATATCTATTTCAGGTTTAAGAGTTTTTTTCATATCTAACCCCGCTTCATTTAAAGCGTTTGCTAAAAGTTCAAAATATTTATGTAACGCTTTATTCTGTTGCAGCGTTCTTTGTGACTTCTCTTTCATATTTAAAGATTTTCGTATGTTTCCTGCTATTACAGGAATGGCATAAAGGCTGAATATTCTCTATATTGTTTGTTCCGCCTTTAGTTAAAGGGATGATGTGGTCCCTTGTTAATTTAATTTCCGGCTCAGATCGTTGGCAGGAAGGACATGCAAAATCGAACTTACTTTTTAATTCTTCCCATTCTTCCAAGGAATGAGTGCCACTATTATTAATCTTCTTGCTCTCTCTTAGGCGTTCATAGAAACATCTCCTTTTTTTTAGGGTGGCTTCCCCGCCGCGATAACTTTGTCTTTGTAGGTGGGCTATTTTCATTTTCAAAATAGTTTCTGGTGTATGTTTTCTTCCCTTCATTGCTTGAGACATTTTTTCTCTTATTTTTTCTCCTGCTTCACTGGCATGAATAGCCATTAAGGTTTTGCTTAAATTTTGTTTATGTTCTTCTGAATGTTTATAATGCCCTGCCCAAGGTTTCTTGGTTCCTTTGTGCGCCATACTTAATTTCAATCTTGTTTCTAATGTATGGGTTATTCCCATTTTCCATTTCCCACTACATTTCCTTGAGCAAAAAATAGACACACCCCATTGCTTTTCACTGTATTTCTTGTTTCTTTCAAACTCATTCCCGCAATATTTACATGTCTTTCGCATATCGTAACCAGCGTCATTCAGGGCTTCGGCCAGCAATTCAAAATACAGCCACATTGACCTATTTTGTTGGAGGGTGCGCTTATCGTACTTCTTCATGTCATCTTATATCAATCAAATCCCCCATAATGTAATTTTAATTACCTCCGATTTTATCTGTTCGTAATCGCAAGCAGAAGCTACACTCCATCCGATTATAAACCCCAGGAACCCCATTAACCACAAGACGAGAACTTTGCCGAGGAAACGGTTTTCGTTACGGGCTTCGGCGGGAGTTAAGAGGTCAGGGTTCATATCCCCTCCACGGGTTTTAGTTGGTGACTGGCACGGCCTGATAAACCATCAACATCAATTCATCGAATCGTCCGTCGTCTTCACAAAAACAAAATACACGACTGTCTTCAGGCAATAGGCTATCGAACCCGTCACGCAGGTTACGGACTTCGCTTAGTTCCAACATTACTTTGTCCATCTCGTTCTTCAAGTAACAGTCCCACAAAACTTCTTAACGGCCAGTTCTTGTTCAGTTCCATGAATTCCTGGTGTGTCGTGTTCGTGATCTGTTCGTAATCCAAGTCGAGCCGGTCACACCAGAGTTCCATCTTTTCGACCGCGCAAGGTTCATGCCAGTTTGGCAGGTCATAGCGGGTCAGGTACTTTTGAGCAAGCTCAGACCAGTGTTCAGCGTCGGTGAAAGCAGACCTTAACATCGTTATTTCTCGGTAAATACACCATTAGACTTTACTAATATACGCGCCTTTTCTTCACCCGCTACCTTGCATACCCTTTGGGCTGATATGCCTAACTTCACTCCAATCTTGGCGAATGTCCAACCGCGCTTTCGGTAGGCCAAAATCTGTTTGCGTTGCCGTCTGGCCTTTTGCAAAGTTTCAATGTAATCCATTTGTTTATGATACACAGAAAAAATAATTAAACAAGGGGGTTGATTTATATTTCAGGGCATGTATAGTGACGTTAATGCGGTTGCGGTGTGGAAGGACACACGATAAATCAGTGAGGGTTACTCGGACATCGAAGTGAATGATACTCACATCCCGCTATGGTAGCCGAGAGTCGGTATCAAGCCCGGCCAACCGCAGAGTACAGAGTTCATTACAGGAGGAACAATGCAACGGAGGAACAATGCAACTTGAACGCTTATCCATGCAACGAAAATGTTATGGTCCCAATGAAGGCAAGATGGAAGGCACCATATCATTCAAGAACCCTGACGGCGAGATTCAAATCATGTTGGACGATAATTCCTGTCATAAAATTCTGGCCTTATGTGCCGAGGGGTTAGTCAATTCCGCTCAACAAGTCGCTCAGAATTTGACGACCGCCATAATTACTCAAACAGGCCCATTGCTAGAACATACTGAGTAGACCGACAGATATTGAGGCCCATCATGCCTAAAGACGCTCTACCAACATTCGACAAAGACTCAGAGCAAGCCCAAGCCCTGAGAGACAAGGTTGAGAAGGTCTATCACGAGTCTTTAAAGCCTCACAACATCGAGCCTCAGACTATCCGGGATACCGTGGAATGGGCTTACAAGAATGGGAAACTCGGTGAAATTGCCGAAAACATCGACCATGATGAATTCTATGTCGGGTCTTTACTGACCGGATTGGTAAGAGAATATTTGTGGGTGATGGCGATAAAGGAGATAGAGGGTGAGTAACCACGACTCTATGGAAGATGACCGCGATCTGACTGAACCGCAGGCTAGGCAGGATATGGAACAGCAACAAGACATGGCTGAGAGAGAGGAAAAGCTGAGGGAGATTTTGAAGGTGTTATGGCACGGAGCCGGTTATGAAGACACCCGATGGGATACTGACGACATTGACTTCATCGCTACCTGCTGTGGTGTAGCGGATTATCGTAAACCTAAACTTTAACTCAAACAGGAGCCTGAACATGCGTATCGGTGAGATGAAGAACAGCAAATTCCTCAAGAAAGAGGATGCTGGCGAAGGCAAGTTAGTGACGATTGCTAGCATGGAACAACAGAATGTGGCTTTGGACGATCAACCGCCTGAAATGAAATGGATTCTGCACTTTCATGAATTCGACAAGGGCATGGCTTTGAACTGGACTAACCTTCAGTTGATCGCCAAGGCTACGGGGTCGGAAGAAACGGAAGATTGGATTGGCAAGAAGATCGTGATTTATGAAGACCCGAACGTGTCATTTGGCGGGAAATTGGTAGGCGGAATTCGAGTCCGTGCCGTCAGGAAAACAACGGCAGCACCGGCACAGCCAAAGGATAACGGTTATCTGCCGCCTGAACCGCCCGATGAATTCTAGGAGATACCAATGACCCTGCCAGCGCTTTATGAGATAGCCGAGACATACCGTCATGCTCTTGAAACTTTGGGCGATATGGAACTGGACGATCAGACGGTACGGGACACTCTTGAAGGCTTACAAGGCGATCTACAGGTCAAGGGACAGAACGTGGCCGCTTTCTGTCTGCATCTGGAAGCCATGTCGGAAGCTATTCGAGCCGCCGAGCAGAAAATGGAACATCGCCGGAAAGTCTTGTCCAATCGAGCGGATAATATCCGGGCATATCTAAAACAGTGCATGGAAACAGCGGGGATTCAAAAGATTGAATGTCCACTGTTCAAATTACAGATCAAGAAAAATCCTCCCAAGACGGTGATTGACGATGAGACTTTAATCCCGGCTGAGTTTATGAAAACTCCACCGCCCCCTCCGCCCGTCCCGGATAAGAAAGCCATTGCAGACTTTCTGAAACAACAGCCCGACGGG
>C687J35021_10003917_pt1 | contig 10068 bp, 17 predicted proteins | sample RifCSPhighO2_12_FD_35021 | JGI IMG/M metagenome (IMG submission 35021)
TAAAATTATAAAGTATGAAAAAAAATAAAAATACTAAACGGGATCCCGTTGACAATAAAAAACAAGATCCGGATCTCCAGGAAAAAGAAAAATTGCAGCAAGAAGCAATAAGATTGCAACAAGAAGCAATAAAATTGCGTCAGCTTAAAGACGATGAACTAAATAAAATATCTGATCTCTCAAATAATGAGGGCCACAGTTTACCGACTTTAAAATTTGTTTTAGAAGAAATGTATACTAAAAGGGGCCGGCGCGTGCCGCCGGATATAGCTTGTGTTTATAAGATATTGGCTGGATTATTAAAATAACTTTATTTATTCACTTTTAATTTTTTTTATATGGCTCGTATTTATGGAGATTTAAAACAAGCGCTTTGCGTCTATGATTTTGCAGTAGATGGCGGCGCCGCTTCTACAATTGGATTGGGTGTATTTATCCCGAACAATGCAGTTTTCAATTCATTTTTTGTTAAAACAGTAACCGCACCAACATCCGGCGGGGCCGCTACTATATCTTTTGGATATACAACCGACACCGACGCTTTTATGATTGTAAGGGCTTACGGTGATTTTGTCCTTGGTGAATGTTTGCAAGGCGTTGATTTTGGAGCTAATCCGCTTGAAGCAAGTGCGGCTCGTCAGCTTGCCATTACTATTGCAACCGCAGCGTTAACAGCAGGTAAAATTGTTGCTTGTTTGGCATATACTGAAATGGATCTGTAAAAATTGGCACGCGTTAATGTTTCTCACCGCATTGTATCTTATGTTTATGATTTTGCGGTCGATGGTGGTGCACAAGGTGATCTATTAAGCGGCGTATTTTTGCCAGTTAGGTGCCTAATTATTTACGGATGTTCAAAAGTTATTACCCCGTTAGAGGCAGGGGCGCCTACTGACGTAAGCGTAAGCATTTCGGGTTTTCCGTATGCTTTAATAGGCCCAACCGCTCATACAAACTGGACTGGAGGCGCTGTTATTGAGGGCGTCGATCTTATTGTTGATATGTTTGATACTACCGTTATAGCCGGTGAACTTGTGACAACTATTGAGCGCGACAATTTGACTGCTGGGAAATTTATCTACTGGTGTTATCTTATTGAGATGGATCGATAAAATGTATATTATTATTATTGTTAAAATAAATTTTGTTTTATGGCTAAAAGAATTGTTTCTGCTAAAGATGTGGCCTTTGTTTATGATTTTGCAGTTGACGGTGGCGGCGTTTCAACAATTAATATGGGTGTGTTTTTGCCTAATAATGCGGTTGTTGAATATGGGTGCGCAAAAGTTTTAACAGCCTGTACTTCAGGGGGCGCTTGTAATATTTCAGTAGGATGGACAGGTGCAACCGGTGCACTGATTGCAGCGACTGCCGTTGCTACATGGGCTCTTGCTGCTGTTATTGAGGGCGTCGATCTGATTGTTGCCATGGTTGAAGCAACCGCGGCTCGTCAATTGGCTGTTACTATTGATACTAATGCCGTCACAGCCGGTAAATTTATTTACTGGTGTCATTACGTAGAATTAGATGAATAAATCAGGTAAGAATTGGTGGATCTTAGCCGGCTTATTGGTTTTTTTTTGTCTTTAAAAAATCGTAAGGTTATTATTGATTTTGTGACCAATACATGGGATAAGTTTACTGATAGCCGCTTGCGCTCATTGCATCCGGATATACGGGAAGCTGCCGCCGGTTTTATTAATGAGGTATATAATGATTTAGGCATCAGTTTGCGTATTGGATCTGATGGCCATTTAAGGACATTTGACGAGCAAAAAAGGCTATATGACGCTTATATTCAAGGCAGTGGCGTTAAAGCAGCTGCACCAGGTGCAAGCTATCATAATTACGGTTTGGCCATGGACCTGTATTGGATAAAAAAAACATCATTGTTTGATCCTGCAAAAGATAAACTTACATGGCTTAAGGTTGTTAAGGTAGGTGAAAAATACGGCTTTACATGGCCGTTAGCCTGGGCGGATCCGCCACACTTTCAAAATACTTTCGGTTATTCCTGGCAGAACCTGTTAAGTAAATATCAAAATAATGACATGGTTAACGGTTATGTTAATCTTGGTATTGTCTAAATTCGCCTTGTTTATTTTAATTTAATTGTTAGGGACTCTTTGCTCTAAAGGGTCCCTAACTTTTTTTTTGGCCTATGCTGACGCAATAAAATTTTAATAGCTATTTCATTTACTGAATAAATACTTCCGTATTAGGCCAGGTAGTTATTAATATTTTTTTTCTACTTAACATAATGTAATTATTAAAAAGTGGCTCACTGCTGTCATGTGTTTGGTTTTATCCTACTTAACATAATGTTATAGACAGGATAATTTCTTTTTAATTTGTTAAAAAATCCTTTAAAAAAACCTTGCTTTTAATAAAATAATATCTCTATATTTGAAAAAAAAAAGGCGAAAAAAAGGATTGTGTTTAATATTATGTTAAGCAGGATATTGTATTTATACAACCTATTTATCTGTTAACCAGTCCTTTGTTTTAGTTCCCGTTCCCTGTTAAGATAATTATATATATCTTTTGCGCCTTTTTTTAACGAAAACGGCGCAATATGCGAAAGTTTAAAATCAATGATTTCTGTGAGTGTCCAGGCGGCTATTATGTCGTATTAGGCAATAATCTAAAATATCAATTCGCTTCCAAAAGGAAAATAAATTTGTTTTTATCCGGAGTAAATGATTTTTTGACTTCTACCCTGGTTGAAACAAATAATATTTATTCAGAACTATATAATAGCTACCGGCGTGAATATTGGCCGTATTTAAGACATCCAGGAGCACGATTCCCTGTATTTCAACAAGAAATTACTGTTAATCAATGTTTTGATGTTATCAGTAAGTTATTGGATATTTCTATTGATAGGTCGGCCCNGCCATCCGGCGCATCTTATTCTTTTATTCGCTTACATAAGATATTGAAGTATTTACAGGAAATTGTTTTTGTTTTAAAGTCAATTTCTTTGCGTAAGCGCTCCGATCCTTACCGTGTACGATCCCTTGTAATTATCTTAAAAAGACTTTATGCCATAGATAATGACCTGGACTGTTATAAAATTGAACTTGCGGCCGGCAGCCCGCAACCAGAAGCTAAGGAAATTAAGCTTTCTAATATTGCTTGATATGTTTTATAATTTTTTAATTGGTTTTATTACCCCTGCCCGATTATTGCTTAAATATAGTATTGTGGTTTGCTCTAAATGCGGCAAGTTGCAGCCTTACGATCAATCCACTTGCCAGTATTGCAAAGAAGTAATTGAACCCATAATATTTTCAAATGATAAAAAAAGTTGACTTAAACCATGTGCTCACCGCTCCGGGCCTTTTTAACGCTTTTAATGAATTAAAACGTCGGTCTTTTAAAATTAAAGATCCTGTAAAAGGTCAATATCTGAATTTTTTAATGAATGAGATTTACGCCGGCCTTACTAAAATTACAGATCTTGAAATTTTAACAGTTACAATGTCTAATAAGATCAATTCCCTGGAAAATGAAAATAAACAATTAAAGAGGATATTAAGTAGATTCCAGAATATATCCGCACTCCAAAAAAAATTAGAGCAAGATGTAAATCAACATTTTGAATGTTACAAAGAAAATATCTCTGAATTATGAGCAAAAAATATTTTTTAGAAAAATGGTTTCGTATTGCAGATATTCTGGAAGACGAAATGATAGCACTTTTTACAGAAAATAATGTGCCCTACTTAAAAATTAATCAAATGCCCGAAGCTGATATGAAGCGGTGGCAAGAAATAAAAAAGAAATTAGACAGGATTGCGCGTAATGTGACCAAAATAATTTTGAGCTGAGCAAAGAAAGACTATGTAATTAATTTAGAATACCGCGCATTTTAGCGAAAATTGCCCTGTATTGCTTGGGCGATATGTGTTTACTTGTTAAAAATGGAGGTTTTGGACCGACTAAAACATCCTGGGAAAATTATATTAACTAACTATTTATTTGAGATACTGAATAAAATTTCAGGCAATGTATAATGCGACCGCCAAAAGCGACCTGATAAGTATTTATAAATATTTTCCTCCGGACCAGCGCAAGCGGTCTTTTGTTGAAAATAACGATAATTCATCTATGCATAACCATTCAGGTTTTTCTTTGCATGCTGAAAAAAGGTTGAAATCCAGACTAGATAACTTTCAAGCTATTATTGAAAGCGCACAATATTATAACAACGACTTAATTACTAAAATACGTTTGAATAAAAACGTTTTTACCCGAAAGCCGGTTTTTCTTACACTCACCGTTCCGGAACAACAAATAAGTGATGAACAAATAAAAAACAACTGCCTCAAACCTTTGCTTGATAATTTAAAGAAAAGCTATGGCCTGGTCAACTATATCTGGAAGGCCGAAGCCCAGGCACGCGGTTCAATTCATTTTCATTTGGTCCTTGATTGTTTCGTTAATCGGGACCGTATATTAAAGTTTTGGTTTAAATATATGGATGCCGCCGGATGTCTGGGAAAATATTTAAGTAATAACGGACCTGGTTATGCTTCAAGTCTTGTTTATATAAAACTGGTGGATATGAATGTATTAAAACACGAATTGACCGGTTATTTTAAAAGCGATAGGGACGAAAAAGGTAATGTTTTACACAAAAAAGAAAAAACTGTTTTGCGCAATATTGATGGCAATAATTGGGGATCTTCGGACTTCCTTAAATATTCGCCTTTTACTGTTTTTGATGTTTCACTGCCCTTTATCGCCGATGTTCAGAAGCGCGCAAAAAAGGTTTTGCCCCTGGAAGATAGCGCCGGCAATCCGCTTGGCTGGGTTATGCTGCTACGGGAATATTTTAGAATAAAAAATTCGGCCGGTCGTGTCGTAAAACGAATAACTAAAATTGCGGCCATGCCTTCGCTTTTTACTGATATGTTCAATTTGTATCATTATGAGATGGCTGTTATATGTTATTTGAAAGAAGAATTGCCTGATTATAAATTAAATTATCTATACAATAATCCAAATTTTAATCTCGTGTATAGCCCTAAAAAAGAAACTGATTTTTATTTAAACTCTAAAAAACGTTATTATGGGAATTATTAAAGACAATAAAAGCAAAAATGTTTTCTTAAAAAAAGACGACAAAGAAGGGAAAAGAAAAGTTAAAGTGATTGTTGCTCAAGATCCGGCGAAATTTGAGGTCCTTGTTGCTGATTTTTTGGATATCAATAAAAGTAAGATTGAAGCTGTTTTTTTTACTCAAAGTTCTTTTTCATATATTGAATCGGCGCCGCGTTTTAGTGGAGCCGGCGGCATTGTTGCTCCGCCTGTTAATACTTTAAAAGTTGTTATCAATTTCGTTGCAAGCGTTATTTATAAATAAATATGGTCTATACCTTAAAACAAATAGCATCTTTAAAGGGTGTTTCGCGTTCAACAGCCAGGCGGTATCTTAAAACATTGGTTAAACTGGGTGTTTTTGTTAAAACAAGCCCCGGCCGTGTGTATTCTGAAAGGGAAGTTGAAATGTTGGCTGAATTACTAGATTTTCGATTGCCTGATTTGTTCAAAAAGGATTAAAGGGCATCTTTTTTGTCTTTTATGGTTTATATAATTGCTTTTTTGTTATCCCTGCCTTTTCTTTGCCTGTTTATGTGGTGTTATGTTTTATGTATTCCTGGATTATGTCTATTCTAAGTTAGGTATTTTCGGCGCTGTTTTTGGCGGCGTTTTTTGTGGTTTACAGTCCGATCCCGGAGTTATTGTCTCCATTTCACCAATTGTTCTTTGGCTTGCTAAAGTGTTTGTGTCCGCTTTGATTGGTGCTCTGGTAGCGCGATTAGTTAAATGGGTTTTTAGATAGTTTTTTATGCCGGTTTTGTATTCAAAAAAATATTATCAGCTGCCTACAAAAAAAACCGTAGATCTTATATTATATGCTATTCGCAGCTATTATAAACAACCGCCGATTCCAGAGCTTGCATTAAAGGCATCAGCGTCGGGAGATCCTTTGCGTTATATTTTTGATTTTGTAGCTGAAAATGTTGTATATAAAAAGGATCCTTTCAACAATGAAATTGTAACTACGCCGCACCGCCTTATGCTTGACGGTCAGGGGGATTGTAAAAAAATGACCGTCTTTATTGGTGCTGCACTTTTGTATTTACAAGTGCCTTTTTATTGCAAGATGGTTAGTTATGATGGGTTGACCTGGTCGCATATTTATATAATAGTTCCGGCGAAGTATGGATATGTTACCCTGGATCCGGTTAATAACAATCGGTATAATTCGGAAGTGAAACACGCTAAGAGTATTGTTTTTGATATAAATAATAACATAATGCAAAAATTGAGTTTATTAGGAAGGGATCCAGGCGGTTCTTTTTCTGTTAATAGCCTAGTAAGTGGTTTAAATGATGTTGTTGCTGTCATAGAAGATGATGTTTCTTTCGTTGCAGNTTCGCCTCCTGTTTTGGCTAATGAAGATCAGGATTTAAACGACTGGGAAGCACTTGGAGATGATGATCTTTATTCTGTTGATCTATCCCGTGAATTTGATGAATCGGAAGGCGTAAAAGGCATTGGCGGCATAAGCGGCCTTTTTTCAACTGCAAAAGGACGCGCCAGGCGAAAGGAAAAAAGAGCCGCAAGAAAAAGCGGCCGCATAGAGAAAAAATCTGCAAGAAAAACCCGCCGCAACGCCCGGAAGAATATGACACATTCAGAGAAAAAAGCGGACCGTAAGAAAGAAAGAGATGAAAGGCGCCAAAGGCGTAAAGATGGCCGCCGTGCTAAGTCCATGGGTAAAGCCCAGGGTATGCCCGGCCCGATCTCTCGTTTTATTGGTAAGTATCCCGAAATGTGGCTAATGTACTTTGGTGGGTCACTGCACTCAGATATTGAGTTGACCGGCAGCGGCTTAAGGAAATTAGATCGCGTTAAGCGTGCCGCCGCTAGGGTGCAAAAAAAGAAGGGTGTTTCACCGTCTCAGCTCCTTGCTTTTGTTGATAGTCAGATAATGCTTAAATATGGTATGCCGGCCGAAGAGTTTTTACCGGTCTTTGCGGCCCATAATAAAAAAGGTGTCGCCGGTCTTGGTGAGCCGGTAACTGCCACTGTTACAGGCGTTATTGCCGGTATAACTGCTCTTGTTAGCGCTGTAACTACTCTAGTAGTTGGCTTGTCAAAGGGCGACCTTAATGAATCCGACCTGCCGAAAGCCGGAGATATCGCCATCCCCGGTATTGATCCCGATAAAATTAAAGGCGACATAATGCAAACAGGCGCCGGCGACGTATGGAAGTGGGCGACTGAGGTTTACGGTGATGTTGGTGATATCATTCAAAATGCTAAAAGGGTTTACGATACTGTATATAAAGGCGGTGACGTAGAACCTGATGTGCTAGATAAAGGAAGCGACTCTGTAGAAAATAGAGATAGCGGCAGCGCTGTTGATAATAAACCTGTTGATGAAACAGCAGGCGGCGGAAAAATAAATATATTGTGGTGGGGATTGGGTGCACTGGCTTTGGTTTATGGTGCATCTAAGATAATATCAAGTCGTTCTCGGCGGTAAATAATTTTTTTTTAACAGTATTAATTTTTTTTTATGGCAAAATTATCAGTAAGTAGTTTAACTAAGGATCTGGGTGGTCATTCTATCAAGTTAGCCGCTGTTTTAGCAGGCATGATAGCTTCTAAAAAGTTTATTGACTTGTCTAAATTGCCCGGCGTGGATAAAATTACCTTCATCCAAAAAAATACCGGTCTGGTAAAAGTGTTAGCAGGTCTGTTGTTAATGGGTAAATTTAAAAAAATTCCCTATATCGATCAGATATTAACCGGCATAGCACTTGAAGGCGGCCTTTCATTTGTTCGTAATATTACAGCGTCTAAAGATGCTGCCGGCAAGCAAACTTATCTGTTTGACCAACTTGGCGCTGGTGCGGATACTGATCCTTATAATTTAAATAAAGAATCAAGCACGCCGGATCCTGACGAAAATTCAAACGTTGCCGGCGAAGGTGATGCTGAAACAACAAGTGATGGTGTTGCCGGCGTTGCCGGCATGGGTGAAATGGATCCTCAATGGGAATAATTTTTTTTATAAATATTTTTTTAACCAAAAATAAATTCGTTTATGAATGACTATACCGCCATACAGAGTGCCCAAAGGCACGCGTATGATGAACTGAAAAAAGGTCGCGCCGTTGGGCGTGCAATTTCGCCGGTAAATATTAGTATGCCCTCATTTTTAAGGCAGGAAAAGGCTTTTGCGTCGACCACAAGCGTATATTATTTTGAATTTGGCTCTACGGCGCCAGTCTCAACCACAGCCCTGGATAATGTGAATCTTGGTGATAATGATATCTTTGCCGTTTACGGCATCCAGATATTATTGGGCGAAGGCGCCGATCAAACTAATCGCGTTTACAGATCCCGCGGATTAACTCCCAGTGATAACTGTCTTTATTCCGGCAACCTGGCAATTCAATTTGAAAGCCGCCAGTATATTACTCGCCTTCCCATGCTTCAATTTAAGGAAGAAACAGACAATTTCTATGATTATGCAGGGATGCAGCTTATAAATCCTTTAAGAATCATAAAAGGCAGTATAGCAAAATGGCAGGTAATTATCGATTGTGGCGACATCTCCGGAATGACTTTAACAAGCAATCTTTATATATCTGTTCTTTTACACGGTGCCCAAGGCACGCCGTAAAAGCAGTTTTTTTTCATTTGTTATAAATATTAGGTTATGAACTATTTCTTACAACGGGGTATCCGGACGCAATATACAAGAATTGAGATAACGCTTGCCGCGGCCCGGGAAACTAAATTTAACCAAAAGCTTCCTTCCGATATCGGAATTATCTTCGGACTAAATACGCTGGCAACTGGGGTTAATCTATCAAATGCTGCTATTATTACGGTAGCTAATTTGAATGATCTATATTTGACAATAAAAGACAGCTCCCGCCTGTATATTGACGGCCTTCGCCTTACTGAATTATGTTTTGAGGATGAAGCAAGCCAGGGCCGCAATGCCATGAAATATTTACGGGTTCATATTCCCAGAATAAGTAACCTTGATCAAAGTTATATCTCAGATCCGACGGCTGCCGTTTCGGCGGTAGTTGTCCTTGGGTTGTTTTATGTGCCTGTAATGGACGTTGAAAAAATGACTTTAGCTGTATAAAATAAATATGATTTTTGCAAAGTTATATATTGAACGCCTTATTCAGAATCCGGTTTATTCATCTACCCGCTGGCTGCCGTTTCCTGCGGTAGCTGGCGGAGTAGCTGCCTTGAGTGCTGTCTTTTCGCCCAATGAAGCAGAGGCAGTGTTGATTAAAAATATGCTTTTCTCGGATGCCGCCGGCGTGGTGCTTGCAACAACAACCTTTGTCATCACTGATGTTTATGGAGTGACCTTATTTACGATTGGGCGCGGAGCCGGAGGGGCCTCTCCCATTGGCCAGAGTTTTTATATTCCTGTTTATCATGTTTTACCAGGTAATAAGCTTGGGCTTACCTGTACGGTTACAGGAAGCGGCGACGATACTACTTTTATCAGCGTTTCATATCAGTTAGTTTCTAGAGGTTCCCCTCGTGATCACGACGGGAGCGGTAAGAAAAGCGCCGCAATACCCGGCATGGCGCCGACTTTTACAGAAAAATCACTCTCAAATGATTGATATAAAACAAATACCTATCCTTTTAAAAGAAAATAGCTGTAATAACTGGCGGATAAAGGATATTTATAAAAATACTTTGTATGTATGTACAGGACTTGAAATAGAGGATGCTATAATCAAGTTTAACGAAGTATGGCCGCTTTTTGTGGGTATGGATAAACTGCTAATACAAGGCGCTACTGATGTGCAAGTAAAAGGTAATTGGAACGGTGCTTTTATCTGGAGAGTTGAAATGGCACAGTCGCCGGTGGCAGCCGGCAATCTTGGAGGCATCGGATATGTACCCGAAGCGGTAGCTACTTTAAGTAAGGAACTAGCTATATTGAATTTAAAACATGACCACGAAAAACAAATAAGGGGACTGACAGACAAACTAAATAAC
>C687J35021_10003918_pt1 | contig 10067 bp, 8 predicted proteins | sample RifCSPhighO2_12_FD_35021 | JGI IMG/M metagenome (IMG submission 35021)
TGATGATATTCATCAATCACATATTCATGTTCATGCCTTTTACCATGCTTGTGATTCACTAAGTGCTCATGATCCGCAGGTAAATCATCATGTGAATGAACTAAAATCAAGTCATCCTGTTTTGGCCAAATGAAAAAAGCAAAAGACATTGCGATTAAAGCTATGATTGCCATAGGGACAAAAGTAAATAATGTTCCCACATTAGTACTTAACCATCCTACCAATGGATAAGTAATCAGCCAACAAGCATGAGAAAATGCAAATTGGGCAGCGAACAATGAAGTCCTATTTTCACTCGATGCAGATTTACGAATTAAACGACCTGTAGGCGTTTGTGATACAGAATATCCTGTCCCTAAAATAAACCACAAAACTAAAAGCCCTCTATAAGAAGATATTAAATATCCGCAGAACAGGCCAGCTACCAAAATTGCCGTACCAGTTAACATGACAGAGCGATCATTTAACTTTTCTAAGACTATAGGCAATATGAAGGCTGCCAACATTGAACCCAAACCAAATAAACCAAATGCCCATGTCGTCGCTTTTTCCGTCAAGCCAAAGGTCGTTTGAACAAGAACGACTGTATTTACGATAACGACTGCACTGGCTGATGCAATTGCCAGATTTAGTGCCAAAAGTGCTTTTAGACGCGGTGTATTAAAATAAATTTTTGTCCCTTGCTTTATACGGCTGTAGATACCTTTAAACTCAGGTACTTTAGCAATAGGTAGTTTTGCACTGACAACAAATAGAGCTGAGCCAATAAAACCAATTACTGTTCCTAAAAACAAATTGTGATAGCTAATATAGGTCAGAAGAAATCCAGCCAACATTGGGCTAATGATATTTTCTAAATCATAGGCTAAACGTGAAAGTGACAACGCATTTGTATATTCTTTTTCTTCAGGCAATACGTCAGGAATCATGGCTTGAAATGTTGGTGTAAAGGCAGCAGATGCAGATTGTAAAATAAAAATTAAGACATAAATTTGCCAAATCTGAGTGACAAAAGGCAGACATAATGCTGTTAAAGCACGAATGATATCTAAAACTACTAAAACTTTTTTACGTGGTAGTCGTTCCGCAAATGCTGAAGCAATAGGTGCAACACCAATATATGCAATCATTTTGATTGCCAGCGCTATCCCAAGTACCTGAGCTGCTTCACCCTTGGCAATATCATATGCCTGCAAAGCTAACGCAATCGTAATGAGTCCCGTACCAATCAAAGCAATGACTTGAGCTAAGAACAAATGCCTATATGTTGTATTTTTTAATACTTCTAGCATTTTAGGGACTCCTTTATTTAGAACCTAATTGTTATGCAGAACAGGTTCCAAATGAGGTCTAAACCTCATCTGGAATTTTAAAAATTAAAAGACTTTTTTCATTTCACTAAATTGACCTTCTACATTTAGAGTCACAGTGATTGTATTTTCAGTACGATTGCGCCAGAACCAGCCATGCTTACCATCGAATGCAGCAGTTAATGTTCCCTGTTGAGCGGTTTCATTTTTCCCTTTACCATAGCCATGATAGAAACCTTTTGGTGCATTTACAGCATCACCATGTGTGTCGTAGTTTAAGCCACCACCTGAAGACTTCCAATCAAAGGCTACACTCGCATCTTTAGGCATACTTAGCTTCACTTCCGTTGCCTGATTTGGTTTTAACTCAAGTGAAATTGTTTCTTTGGCAATTGGAGGCATCGGCATTTTTGAAGATGAACCCAATGGTAATGCACTACTTAAATTTTCAGTTTCCTGTTTAACTTGATTTGGAATTGAAGCCACTTGAGCTTCTCCTATCCCATTTTCTGATTCTTCCGCTAAGGATTGTTTGATCTCACCCATTTTGCTTAATCCAAGTACTTTACCAATCCCTGTAGGGTCAATCGCATACTCAGCAGGCATCACACAGGTCACTAAAACAACGATAGCACTTACAGCTGCAATAGCCGTTGATTTAAGTAGTTTTTTTGAAGATGGTAGTTCAACATCTTTTGGAATTTCAGCGTTATACATAATTTAGATCCTTATTGAATAATGAAGCCGGTAAGTTGATAGCCAACAAGTAAAAAACCAAAGAACATTAAAAAGACATTACTTTGATATGCTGTTTTGAAGAAATAAGGCGTTTTTCTCCACATCGTCATCAGCAATAAAATGATAGCTAATGCCATGAATTGCCCTAATTCGACACCAATGTTGAATGAGATCAAATTCGCAAGCAGACCATCATCTGGCACTTCATATTCTTGAATTTTCACAGCTAAACCAAAACCATGAATCAAACCAAAAATCAGTGTGGCAATTTTTGTATTGGGCTGAAAACCGAACCAACGTTGATAAGCACCTAAATTATCTAAAGCTTTATAAACAATAGAAAAACCAATGATTGCATCAATAATGTAGGCATTCATTGAAATGTTGTAATACACACCTATGAGCATGGTAATTGAATGACCAATGGCAAATAAGCTGACATATAAACCAATATCTTTCATACGGTATAAGAAGAAAATAATACCAACGAGAAATAATAAATGGTCATATCCAGTGACCATGTGTTTGGCCCCCAAATAAATGAATGGAATCACATGGACACCATAAATTTCTTGAATATAGCCCTTATCACCTTCTGCTACGCCATGTGCAAAAAGTGCAGGACTAACAAGTAATATACTTAGAGCAATAAAGAGCTTTAAGTAGTTTTTTAACTTCACAAAATGTGAATCAATAATTTGCATATAAATCAAACTCCAAAATAAATAATGAATTGAGAACTCATTGAAGTTTTTGGTGGTTTGAAAATACGGCTTGCCATTAAAAAAATATAATTTTTAGTTCGGTCAAAAATCCGAATACTTAACAGAAGTAAAATGACTGCAATTGCTTTGATAGCTTCATAGCCAACAAAATGTTCATAAAGATTATCTTGATGACTATGTGAATACTGCTGATTTACTTCATGATGGTGAGAGTGAATTGCATCCACATAGTCATGCTCTTGAAGACTTATTTCAGTCACATGCTCATTAAAATGCAGGCATAGTGCAAGACTGATGATGCAGGCTAGCCACACCCTCAAAAATTTAAACTTTTTATCTCGCATCATGCTAGTCATCAAAAGTTCTTCTAGGCTTCTTGCTGTTCAGCAAAATCTTCTGATTTCTTTCGACGTTTTTGGTTAAACCAAATATAAAGTGTCGGCAAGATAATCAAAGTCAGCAACGTAGAGGAAATGATTCCACCAATCACCACGGTTGCAATAGGTCGTTGTACTTCAGAACCAATCCCGACATTAAATGCCATTGGAATGAAACCTAAAGAGGCAACCAATGCTGTGATGAGTACAGGTCTAAGTCGTTCTAGTGCACCATGCTTTACTGCTTCAACAAGCTCTTCTCCTTGGCTTGTTAAGCGCTGAATCGCAGATACAAGGACTAAGCCATTCAATACAGCTACACCTGATAGTGCAATAAAGCCAACCGCAGCAGATATTGAAAATGGTATGTCTCTCAAAGCTAATGCGATTACACCGCCTGTTAAAGCAAAAGGAACGCCTGTAAATACCAACACACTATTTCTAAAATTACCGAGTGCCATATAGATCATGGCAAAAATTAGAATCAAAGCAATTGGAACTACAATTAAGAGCCTATTTGTAGCAGACTCCATTTGCTCAAATGTACCGCCCCAAGTGAGCCAATAGCCTTCAGGTAATTGAAATTCGGAATCTAACTTTGACTGAGCTTCCGCGATGTAACTTCCAATATCTGTACCGCGTACATTCGCTGTGATTACAATTCGACGTTTACCATTCTCACGAGAAATCTGGTTTGGACCTTGAATATTCTTCAACTCAATTAATTCTGACATCAGTACACTTGAGCCATCAGGTAAGTTGAAAGGAATTTGATAGATTTTTTCTAAGTCAGTAACTGAGTTTTGATCCATACGAACCACAATATCGAACTTACGGTCACCCTCAAAAACCTTACCTGCTGTTTGTCCTGTAATAAGGCTTGAAACCTGCTCCTGTACATCTTCAGCGTCTAAACCGTAGTTGGCGATCATGTCTTTTTTGAGTTCAACGGATACCATGGGTAAACCAGACATCTGTTCAACTTTCAAATCAGCCGTGCCATTTACCCCTTCCAACACATCCGAAACACGATTACCTAATTCCAATAGCTGCTCTAAATCATCCCCATAGATTTTGACCGCAACATCAGTACGAACACCTGAAATAAGCTCATTGAAACGCATTTGAATTGGCTGAGTAAACTCGTAGTTATTTCCATACACACCTTTAGAAACACGCTCAATTTCAGCAACGACAGCAGATTTTTCCTTATCAGGATTCGGCCATTCGTTACGCGGTTTTAACATGATGAAGTTATCTGCCACATTAGGTGGAACAGGGTCGGTTGCAATTTCCGCAGTACCTACTTTGGCAAAGATGGTTTGAACTTCAGGAATCTTTTTAATTTCTTTCTCAAGTGCATATTGCATTTCTATTGCTTGAGTCAGAGATGTACCCGGAATACGAAGAGCATGTAGTGCAACATCACCTTCATCCAAGGATGGGATAAATTCAGAGCCTAAACGTGTTGAAAGGCTTGCACTAAATACAAAAAACACCGCAACAAATACAACTAATAAGTAGCGATGATTAAGCGACCAATCTAAAACTGGGTTATAAAGCTTTTTAATAAAATGAATAATTTTAGATTCTTCATCTTTGATTTTACCTGCGGTAACTAGAGCAACCATTGCTGGTACAAATGTTACCGACAGGATCATTGCTGCAACCAATGCCATCACCACTGTTGCAGCCATAGGGGTAAACATTTTGCCTTCAACACCTGTTAAGGTCATTACTGGCAAATACACCAAAATAATAATAAGTTGACCATACAGAATGGCTTTTCTTGATTCTTTAGTCGCTTCAAAAACAGTCGTAAAACGCTCTTGTCTCGTCAGTATTCGTCCCAGCTGTTTTTGCTTCATAGCTAATTTAGCAAGTGAAGCTTCCACAATAACAACCGCACCATCAACAATAATCCCGAAGTCTAAAGCCCCCAAGCTCATCAAGTTTGCACTGATTTTCTGATTCACCATACCTGTAATGGTCATGAGCATAGATAAAGGAATAACCATCGCTGTAATAAGCGCAGCACGGAAATGCCCAAGAAAAACAAACAAAACAACAATGACAAGAATGGCCCCTTCTAGTAAATTCTTTTTCACTGTTTCAATGGTGGCATCAACCAATGTAGTACGGTTATACACAGCTTTCGCTTCAACGCCTTCAGGTAGAGACTTTTGAACTTGCTGTAATTTTTGATCTACTGCATGTGCAACATTTCGAGAGTTTTCACCAATCAACATAAAGGCTGTACCAAGAACAATTTCCTGACCATCCTTGGTTGCTGCTCCTGTACGCAGCTCGTGACCTATTGAAATTTTAGCAACATCTTTAAGTCGTAAAATATAACCACTACTTGTGGTGATCGGAATATTCTGAATTTGCTCAATAGAGCTAATTTGAGAATCAGAACGAATTAAATACTGTTCGCCATTCTTCTCAATATAACCTGAACCTTTATTCATGCTGTTCTTTGAAATGGCATCCAAAACATCTTGTTGATCTAGTCCAATGCTGCGCAAGTAAGCATAGTCAGGCTGTACAACAAACTGCTTTAAATATCCACCAATTGTATTGATTTCATTTACACCTTCAACATTCCGCAACTGGGGCTTAATGACCCAATCTTGTAATGTCCGGAGATCAGTCGGTGAAAGTGGGTTCTGATTATTTTTCGCATTTTCCACCGTGTACATAAAGATTTCGCCAAGACCTGTAGAAACAGGTCCCATTGAAGTCGATATTCCACTCGGAAGGTTTGGAGTAACACCTTGAAGTTTCTCATTGACAATTTGACGAGCAAAATAAATGTCCGTGCCTTCCTTGAAAATAGCTGTGACCTGAGACAAACCATATCTTGATACAGAACGTGTGTAGTCTAGATTTGGAATCCCTGCCAAAGCCGTTTCAATTGGGTAAGTGACCTGTGACTCCATCTCCAGTGGAGATAGACCCTGTGCTTCACTGTTAATTTGAACTTGTACGTTAGTAATGTCGGGTACAGCATCGATGGGCAGTTTAAAATAGTTATAAACGCCAAATGCTCCGACAAATAAGAAGATGATGAGTACCAGCCAACGATTCTTAATCGAGAGTTTTACAATTTGATCAAACATAATCGCTACCCCTTAGTGATCATGAGTAGCGCCAGATTTACCTAGCTCTGCTTTCAGTAAATATGAGTTACCTGCTGCATAAACTTGTCCTGCTTTCAGGCCAGATTTAACCTCAACGTAACCATTAAATTTATCGCCTAACTCTAGAGGACGTGCTTCAAAGTCATTACCCACTCGAATAAATACGACATCCCAATCACGGAAGGTCTGTAAGGCATCTTCACGGACAACCATCTGCTTCATCGTTTGCTTTTCAAATATTTGAGCCGTAATTAACTGCCCTGAGCGCCATTTGAATTGGTTCGAGATTTCAATAAAGACTTGTGCAGTTCGTGTTTTCGGATCAATCACATCACTGATGTATTTGATACGCCCTAAAGCTTCCTCTGTGCCTGTTTGAGTTTGAGGCTTAACAGTTACTTTATTGTCTGGATTGATCTCATTTAGTTTGTCAGCAGGAACATTGACTATGGCTAACAACTGTGAGGTATTGGCTATTTTGAATAGCGGTGATGCAGGAGTAACATTGGAACCAACAGCACCAAGTACCTGTAGAATCGTACCCGACATTGCCGCTCTGACTTCAATCGTACCATTACCAGAACCACCATATGAACGGATTAAGCTGTTCAGCTCATTGGCACGAATTTGCGCATCTTCAAACTCGCGTTGAGCGTTAATATAATCAATTTCAGGTGAAACTCTTTTTTGGAATAATGTACGTTCTTGTTCCATCTTTTTGCGAGAAAATTGCAATGTATCCATCGCTATAGAACGCTCAGCATTTAAACGGATGAGGTCTTGGCTTTGTACTGTCGCTAAAAGATCACCTTGACTCACTTTGTCACCAATCGTGCTATACGTTTTAACTAAAGTCCCACTCGCTTTTGGTGTGATAAAACTTTCAAAATTATCAGGGAACTTAAGCTCACCTTTGAGTTCCAGTGCATTTTCAAACATCATTGGTTCAACTTTAAGAAGTTCCAAACCACTGCTTTTGATACTGCTATCAAGCATGGTGACACGGCCTTCTTTGGTATCCCACTTCCAACTATGTTTTTTACCTTGATAATCAACATTAATGACCATCAAGAATGAATGTGGTTCATAAACAATTTCATTACCAATTAGGTAATCACTTTCAGGCTTAAAAGTAATAGTTTGTTCTGCATCTAAACGCTTAATAAAGATATTGGCATTAATTTCATTTGGTTTTAATGGTTTATCTTTGAAATAGCCATACACTCGTAAGTGTGGCTCAACTCCTTCTTCAAAGATTTTTACTTCGGCTGAAAAATCGCCATCACGATATAAACGCCCCCCATGTGGACCTTTCTCATCACCAGCGACTGCAACTTTCTCTTCAGTCGCTTCCCCATGTGCTGATGAAGTTTGTGATTTATTGCTTGTTTTATACCAAGCCAATGCACACAGTACGATCAGTAAAGCTATTGCACCTGTAGCCACAATTTTATTTGTTGGTTTGTTCATCATCATTCACCCTTATTCTTGATTTAAATTGGTTACATAATTTCGTTCAACTTCTGCAATTTGATTTTGCAAAGCCAACCACAAATCAAAACGGGCAAGATGTTTATCCAACCATATCTGTTTAATGCTGTTAAATTCCAACAATGAAATTTTCCCTGCTTGATAAGCCATTTCAGCGATACGTAAACTTTCTTTGGTCGCAGGTAAAACGGTTTGATCAAATTGTTTAATTGAATCAATCAAGTTAGAGATTTCTATAGCTTTATTTTCTAGATCAATTTTAGAATTACGCGTGATCAATTCAGAAAGTGCTTCAGCATTTGTTTGTTCTGCTTGGGCAAGTGCAATGTTTCCCTTATTACGGTTGAAAACCGATAATGGAATAGAGGTTGATACCAAAAATACTTTATCACTGGTTTCTTGATAGTTACGTACACCCACCCCAAATGTGATGTCTGGTACAGCCTCTTTTTTCGCGAGATCAAATTGCGTTTGGGCTAATTGCTTTTTAATCGATGCTTCTTGCTCAGATAAACTGACTCTATCTGAAAAATTAATACTCAAAGGAACTTCAATTGCAGCTTCAGGAAGTGCAGTGACAAATTTTCCACAGAGATTTTTTTGGAATTGAACTTTTTTAAGTTCATTTTGGTGACGTAATTTAGCCTCAGAGGATAAAGCTGAACTCAGTTGCACATCTGATGGAATCACCCGTCCAAATTTTAATTTCTCATTTAATACATTCGCTTGGCGTGCATTCAATTTACTTTCAGTGGAATAAATCTCTGCACGTTTTGACGCTATATACCAATTTGACATACATAAACGTAAATCGGCTTTTAGTTCAGCTTGGCGTTTAACAATTTCAAATTGATTACTATTGCCCTGAAAACCCGCCAATTGTTTACGTAAAGCAAGTTTATTATTGAGAGGAATGTCCTGCGATAGACCAATCATTGTTGTTGGTCCATCTAGTTGTTTCAAATCCGAATTACCAAGATTATCTAATTCAACATTAAACGTTGGATTAGACAATCTACCTGCATATTTTTGATTAATTTCATATGCTTGCTGAGACTTTTGTAAACTCTTCAAAATTGAATCGTTTAAAATTACCTGTTGTTGTAGCTGTGCGTAATTAGATTCTGCAAATAATTGAGTCGCTGTTGCTACTAAACCACAGGCAAGGAATATCTGATATTTTTTAGACATGACTTTACCTATACAAAAAAAATGGAAATTATTTTTTGTATAGGTGAATCAATTTCTTAGAACAATTAGATCTTTTGTAAATGTATAGGAATTAAATAAATAGAATATTCTTTTCCTAAAATCGTATACACGAATTGGCCTTTCAAATAGCCCCAGAAAAAGTAATATAAGAGGAAAAATAAAACTTAAAATAAATATGGGATCAATCGTAAAGTGATTCTCGGCTTGATCTGGTTTTATTGAATGATGAAACTGTGGTTCATCATAGCTTTTCCAATTATGATTTTTAGTATCGTCTATAGACGATTTTTGGTCATCTTCATGATGAACCAAAGACCATTGACTTGAATCTTCAGCTTCAACAAAAATATTCAATTCATGATGATGATCAATATTTTTAGCAAAAACTGGCGCCCACGTATAAATCCCCGTCGTTGTTATAGCAAACAAAAACAGGACAAATACGAGAATAAGTTTTGATAACTTATTGGCTAGCATATGATCGAATCACTTAATGATTAGCGAAAGAATACTGAATCGAGTTTCAAATGTAAATCTTTGACTGATTAATTTCAGTAAAACAACAATTGATTATACAAAGTGAAAGCATTTTTTACTTTGCCTAATAGCTTGACCTGCTTCTTACTCAGAACACATTTTTACTTCTATACACATTTTAGATTACTTATAAAAATTTAAACTCTAAACTTAAAGATCATGCATAATAATTTTAGATAAATTGAACAGGTTAATTTTATGGACCCTTCGCCGAGTATCAACTCAAGAAAAAGCAAAATTCCTAATAGACTCATTAGAGGTACAAACTGATGGAGTTTTTGTTAGACCCTGGAATTTGGATTGGCTTATTAACGCTGATCGTTCTAGAAATTGTTCTTGGTATTGATAATCTGGTCTTTATTGCTATTTTGGCCGATAAGCTTCCTCCAGAGCAACGTGATAAAGCCCGTGTAATAGGACTTTCCCTTGCACTCTTAATGGGCTTTGTTGCACAAACCTATCTGTAAAGGGTTTTTCAGCGATATAATTTTCAAATGAAGAAGCCTACACACAAAATCTACCGCACAACCAATT
>C687J35021_10003919_pt1 | contig 10064 bp, 11 predicted proteins | sample RifCSPhighO2_12_FD_35021 | JGI IMG/M metagenome (IMG submission 35021)
CTACATGCTCCTTACTGCTTACTGCTTTTCTGTAGTCCCTTTGGCACGTATATGCAGTAAGGCTCTTCGGCCATGTAGTCCCCCGTCTGGTAGAAGGCCCTGGCCCGGCAGCCCTCACAGACCTTTTTGTATTCACAGGCCCCGCACTTGCCACCCAGGAGGTCAGGGTTACGGAGTTTGGCAAAAATCTCGGAAGTGCGCCATATCTCGGCAAAACTCTTAGTCCTAACATTTCCAGAGGTAACGGGCAGGTAACCGCAGGGGAAGACCTCACCCTTATGGGAGATGAAGCATACCCCTGTGCCAGCCAGACAGCCCTTGGTCATGGCGGCCATAGAGGGGTGGCCACCTGGATGGGACGTCCCCATCCTGCCCATTAAATGCGGGTCTTTTATTGGCGGCATTCCACCNGGATGCCCGGCGGTGCTTCCGCCCCGCTGTCTGAGTATCCTGAAGTAATGGGGCGCACACGTGGCCTTGGTCTGTATCTTGGCCTCCAGTGCCAGGTCGTAGAAGAGGTTAAGGGTTTCTTCGTATTTCTGGGCTGAGAGCATCTGGTCCTCAGCAATTTCTACCCCACAGCCCACTGGTACCAACATAAAGATATGAAGGGCATCTGCCCCGAGATGGAGGGCAAGCTGATAGAGGTCTCTTAGTTGATGTACGTTATGATTTGCTATCGTGGAGTTTATCTGCAGACTCATACCTAATTTCTTGAGGAGACGGAATCCGTGGAGGGCCCTCTCAAACGAACCCGGGAGTTTGCGGAACTCATCGTGGGTCTTTGCATCTGCCCCGTCCAGGCTTATAGAGACCCTCTCCACCCCCGCTTCCACTATCTTCTTAGCGATACGTTCGTCAACCAACGTGCCATTGGTAGCCAGGGCCACCTTTACCCGCCTGGTGTCCGCAGCATAACGGGCTATTTCAAAGATGTCGGGGCGGTACAGGGGTTCACCCCCACTGAGGACTAATATGGGACTGCCCATTGTTGCCAGGTCGTCTATGAAGCGGAAGGCCTCCTGGGTGGTGAGTTCTTCTTTGACAAGCTCTTTGGCCACGTCCAGCCTGCGACAGTGTATACACTCCAGATTACAGGCTACCGTACTCTCCCAAAACAGTAGCCTGAGCGGGTATCTCTCTACTGGCCTTTCCGCCACCGTATGTGCTGGCATACCACCCTTCATGTCTTCCTCCTCTATTAAAAACAGGGGGCAGGGAGTAAGGATTAGCAAAAAAAGAATTCCGAATTCTGCATTCTGAATTCTGTAATCCCCTACCTCCTACTCCCTAGTTAAAGACCGATAGACCATCGGTGGCCTAGACGTGTCACGTCCCACCACCAAAACCGACAGTAATCTTCTTACCCTCTACTATAACGGGAACCTCTCTCCTTCCGCCAGAGTATTCCAGCATCTTCTTCATGCCGTCTTTACTCTTCTTTACGTTGATGTACTCAAAGGGGATACCCCTGCCAATATAATCTTCCCTTGCACCGCTTGTATAGGGGCAATCATCCTTGCCGAAGATGAGCACTTTATCCATAACCAACCCTCCTTTGGTTAGTAGCTACCTACCGTCTCCGCCACAGGATAACGAGGCCAAAGAGTACCACTATACTTATCCATACCTGGGCCGCAACGACGTAGTATGTGGACCACAATAAAACCATACCCACTGGACCCCAGTCCTTGAGGGTACGTACATAGCGTGCGACAAAATTCCTTTGTTTTTTTTCCTTCTTCACTACGGTAACGGCCGGCCTGGCCTCTTTCGGGAAGGGCCTTTCAGGGACTATCTTTCCTTCCCTTTCTGTGGGCCTGGCCCTTTTAAGCACCTCTTCCGGCGGTGCCCCCTTCTTTTCAGCAGGCTTTACTTCTGAGGGTGGGGCCTCTTCCAATCTCTTCACGGCAGGCTTTTTAGGTTCCGGTTTCTTCTCGGCAGGTTTGGGGGTCTCAGCAGGTTTTTGTGTGCTGAGGCGGTTGTAGATTTCAAACTCTTTCTCAGCCTCTTCGGGCTTACCCACCCTCCTGTAGGCAAGTGCCAGTGCATAGTGGGCCTTGGGGAAATCTGGTTTGATTTGGGTGACGTCCTGGTAGCACTTTATGGCCTGGACAAAGTCCTGCTTCAGGAAGTAAGAGTTGCCCAGGCCAAAGAGGCTGGCGGCATCCTTGGGGTCGTGTTCCATGGCCTTCTTGAATTCTGCGATAGAATCGTCGTAACGCCCTTGTTTGTAGTGTTCGTGTCCCTTGTTGAAGTGTTCCTTGGCATCGTCCCCCATATCATGCTGGGCATAGGCCTGGGGGATCGCGAGGCTGAGTGGCAGGGTTACCCCCACCAAGAGGAGTATAAAGGTAGTTAATAAGCTAACTTTCACGTCTAATCCTTCAGTCCGCCTAAGGCGGATTCCAGGGCCTTTAAGAATAGCATACCATATTCTTTCGTAGGTTCAATGCCCCCGCTCTCAAACCACTCGTTAAAGCCGTATATAGATATCCATTTACTACCCCCCCTGGCCACCTCTTTTGCTACCCTGACGGATTCCTTGAAGTTTCTGGGTTCCATCTTCATGAATCGGTTCCGGCCGAACCTGAAGTGCCTGTCATCAAACCCTGGCAGGGCTGCAGGGACAAAGATGAAACCAGCCCTTTGGGCCGCCTCCTGCCACAGGGTGTAGCTGGTGGCAACATGGTCCAGGTACTCTTTCCAGGGCTTTTCCTCCCCTGCGGGGAAGTCATCCCCCAAGAGAGGGGCGATTCCATCCATTACCTTTAACGTGGGTTCCTCCAGGTCGGGCCCTTTTGGGCTGTAAATGTCCTCCCCAAGGCTGACCCATAATAGGTCTTGATTGCAGGCCCTTTCTATCTCTTGAAGTACCTCAGATAGTTCATGACCTGTCTTCTGGAGGAGAGAATTCAGGACGGCCCTGGTCTTCCAAATCATCACCACTGGCCGGCCCTCTAGTCTGAAATAACTAGCGTGGTCAAAGTAGTTCTGGTTTGCATAGAGGAGGTCTTCCACGAAGGCCTTTTTGGGGTCGTAACCTAATTTTTCAGCCTCTGCCCCAAGGGCCTTTTCGGTTTCATAAACCAGGAGAAACTTTACCTTTGCAATAGAAGGTGCCTTTAATAGACCTTCTTTTAAGGCCAGGTCAATCTCATCGTTATCCAGGGAAGGGTCTCTCTTACCAGGTCCTGCCCAGGAGACCTGCAAGAGGTTTATGCCGTACTGGTTGGCCCATCGCAGGTGTTGTTCGGCCACGCCTGGGTCTTTAGAGTCGTACTCACCCAATTCGGGTGTTAAGCTATGGCCGAGTTTCCAGGTGTCTTTGTCTCCAGGCAATAAACCCCACCACAGGTAATATAGGACACCTACCGTTAATCCCTCTACCTCTTTTCCCTTCGGTAAGCTCAGGGTGGTGCCTTCGGTCATATGAGGCAATGAGATTAAAAGGCAGACGCACAATATTAGTAAGCCTGGATAGTTCATCAATCAATAATTATAAATGATTTATCGCCAGGTTAAATAATAATATATCTGGCTGGCAAATTGACCGCTTAGACTTGCTCAGGTGGTAGAAGTAGGTTAATATGGCCGAGTGGAATTCATATTATGGCTTTTTATACGTAGGGGTTTGATTAATCAAACCCCTACCGACTCAAATCAGGAGGGCAGATGAAATACACTCAATGCCGTCTGGGAAGGGTATTTGTGGTGAGGTTTGACCATGGGGAGGATTTTCTTAAGGAACTGACCGGGCTTATCAAAAAGGAAGACGTGCGTGCTGGAATTATCCACTTCCTTGGGGCCCTGGAGGAGGCTGAGGTGGTGGTGGGACCTGAAAGACCAGTGGTCCCCCCAACCCCCATGTGGAGGGGTTTTCAGGATGGTAGGGAGGTGGTGGGGCTGGGCACCATCTTCTGGAAAGACAACGAGCCAAAGGTCCACGTCCACAGCACCATTGGCCGCGAGGAGAAACTCCTTCTGGGCTGTATAAGAAAGGAGGCAAAGATATATCTTACAATAGAGGCCGTAATCTTTGAACTGGAAGGGGCAATGGTAAAGAGACAACTTGATGAGAAGACTAAGTTAGACCTGTTGTATATCGGGGGCTAGGGGATAGGGGGCAGGGAGTAGGGGGTAGGGGGTAAATAGACTGCCTACTGTCCACTGCTTACTGTTGGACTCTCGCAGGCTAAAGCCTGCGGCTACAAAAAACTTCCAACCTACTCACTACTTCTTACTGCCTACTTGCTTCCTTATCCTCTCCAGGGCTGACTGGTAGTCCTTATCCTGCGGACTCAGCTTTACTGCCTGGGTCAGGGAGTGAAGGGCCTTGTCCATTTTCCCCTGTTTTTCGTAAATTAGCCCCAGGGCGTAGTGGGCTTCAGCTATAGAGTAATCAAAGTCTAGCGCCCTTTCCCAGATACCTTGCGCAAGGTCTGGGGCCAGCTCGGTTGCCCTCCTCCAGTGGGGGAGGGCGTCGGGGATGTCACGATTGAAGGCATAGGCTTCCGCTATTTCTTTATGGATCTGTGCGTTTTCAGGCTCAATCGCCAGGGCTTTCTTATACTGTTCAATGGCCTTCTTGAATTTCGACTGCTGGATATAGGCATTGCCTAACCCCCGGCGCAGTTCAGCCTCTTGTGGTCCTGAGGCGTATTTCAGGGCCTTTTCGTAGTGGTATATGGCATCTTCTATCCTGTTCAATTCATGATAGAGGGAGGCTAGTTGGGCCTGCAGGCCCGGATACTTGGGGTCTCCCTTCTCTGCCCTTTCAAACTCTGCGAGGGCCTCCATGAGGGCCCCCTTTTTTCTAAAGGCCATACCCTCCTCGTAGTGGGCCATAGGCATACCGCTCATGATGTCAGTAACGAAGGTGTAATACATTATCGCCTCGTCCACCTGGCCTCTTTCCATGTAAAGCCCCGCCAGATACCAGGAGGCCTCGCCGTCATTCGGATTAAGGGTTACGGCGGTCTTCAAGTTGGCCAGGGCCTCGTCCTTCTTACCCTGGAGTTTGTAAACGATGGCCAGTTGTTTGTAGGCCTCCGAGTCCCGTGGGTTTAGTCTGATGGCCTCCTGGAAGTGGCTTACGGCCTCCTCGTATTTGTCCATCTTAACATAAGCAAGCCCGAGGCCCAGCTGGGCCCCGGCATGGTCCGGCGCCTTCTGGAGGACCTGCGTGAATTCTCCGGCGGCGTCTGCAAACCGCATCTGCAGATAATAGACTACACCCAGGTTGACCCTTGCGGGGAAGAAGTCAGGCTCAAGCTCCAGGGCCTTCTGGTACTCTTCTATGGCATCCTTAGGCTCGTCGTCCGCCTGATAGGCCAGCCCCAATTGGTTGTATAAGATTGGGATGGTCGGTGCCTCCTTAATGGCCGTCTTTAGTTCCTTTATTGCCGCCTTGTAGTCTTTATCTTCATAGTAAGCAAGCCCCAGGCGGTAATGGGTGTCCACGTCATCAGGCAAGGCCCTCAGTATCCTCTTGTACCTTGTTATGTCCTCTTCAAGTTTGGTGGGGGGAGGACCACCACATGAGAGGCATAATAGTAAGAGCAGTAACCCACCAGGGGTAAATTTAAGCCCTTTTGGGGACACGCCCCTTTACCTCCTCCAGGAAGGCAGTGAATAGCCTCCTCTGGGTGGAATCCTCTAGCATCCTCTCCGGGTGCCACTGTACCCCCATAATCAGGGAGCGTCTTGTGCCCTCTATGGCCTCTACAATCCCGTCTTCTGCCGTGGCACTCACCTTTAGCCCCTCTCCCAGGCGGTCAATGGCCTGGTGGTGGATACTATTGACCGTGAGTACGTCTGTCTTAAGAAATTCATAGAGGTGTGTCCCACGCTCCACCTTTACTTTATGGACTGCCTTTGAGTTATGGGGTGCGTCCGAGGGGCGTTGAGAGGGTATGTCCTGAATAAGGGTACCGCCCATTACTACGTTAATAAGCTGTATACCGTGGCAGATGCCCAGCACGGGTATATCCATATCCAGGGCCTGCCTCACCAGTTGGAAATCAAAGGCGTCTCGCTCCTTAGAGACTAGGTTGGTCCTGGCATGTCTTGTCTGTCCGTATCGCTCTGGCCAGACGTCGTCACCGCCGCTGAGTATCAGTCCGTCAAGCCTATTCAGTAATCCTTCTATATCTTTTACCTCTTCCAGAGGGGCAAGGAGGATTGGTATCCCTCCTGCCATTTTTACTGCCTCATAATACTCGCAATAAAGAGAGAGGCGGCAGGGCCACTCCCGACTAAGGTCGCAGTTAATCCCGATAAAAGGTTTCACCTCTTTAGCACCAGCCCGCCGAGGGCTCCCGTATGCTGTCCCTTATCCACAGTGAGCCTCCCATTGACAAATACGTACTCAATACCTGCCGAATAATTATGGGGTTCCTGATAGGTTGCCCTATCCGTAATCTTGCCTGGGTCAAAGATAGTTATGTCGGCAAAGTAACCCTCCTTCAGGAGTCCCCTCTCTTTGAGTCCGAGTTTCCGGGCAGGCAGTCCAGTCATTTTATGGACTGCCCCTTCCATAGAGAGTACCCCCTTTTCCTTCACGTATCTTCCCAAGATTCTGGAGAANGTGCCATAGGCCCGGGGATGGGGTTTACCCTCNGACAGCGGGCCCTCTCTGGCCCTGAGGGAGCTATCTGAGCCTACACATACAAACGGCAGGGGGAGTATCTTTTCAAGGTTTTCTTCACTCATACTGAAGAGGAGTATCCAGGCCCTGCATTTCTCTTCTACCAGGAGGTCCAGGACTACGTCCACGGGGGATTTACCCCACAGGGTGGCAAGTTGGCCCAGGCCCTTACCCTCCAGTTCCTTCCTATTCGGGGAATGGACGGCCGAGATGACTATGGAATCCCAGTTGTTTTGTTGTCGCCTGCCCTCCAGTACCTCCTGGGCAATCTTTTCCCTGGTGGGGGGGTGTGTAAGTCTCTCCATAACCTTGTCTATACCGCCCTCCTGTACCCACCTGGGGAGGAGGACACCGAGGTCTGTGGCCGCCGCAATGTAGGGGTATCTATCTACGGAGACACGGATTCCCTCAGATAGGGCCTCTTCCAGGAGCTTTATCATAGACCCAAGTTTAGGCCAGTTCCTCTGGCCGGCGGTCTTGAGGTGGGATATCTCCAGGCTCACGCCCGATTGCCTTGCCACCTCCAGGGCCTCTCCTATGGCCTCCAGCACCCCGTCCCCCTCATCCCTCATGTGGGTGGTGTACACCCCACCCTTCCGGGCTACTATCTTGCAGAGTTCTATGAGTTCCCCTATAGAGGCAAAACAGCCTGGTGGGTATATAAGACCACTGGACATGCCCAGGGCCCCGGCCTCCAGGGCCTTTATTAGTTCTTCCTCCATACGTGAGAGTTCTTCTTTAGCAGGATGGCGGTTCTCGTAACCTATGATGAAGTCCCTCAGACTGCCATGTCCCACCAGAAATCCCCTGTTGATGGAGCTTGGAGTAACCTCCAGCCTCTTGAAGAATCCTTTGGCGTCCCGCCAGTCTATTTCCAAGTCATATTTTTTGTAACCCTCCTGTTTCCTCTGGTAGGTCTTCTCCGAGAGGGGGAAGGGGGAACTCCCGCAGTTACCGCATATCTCCGTGGTGACACCGTCCAGCACCTTACTCGGGCTTTTGGGTTCAATAAGACAGAGGAAGTCGCTGTGGGAGTGGATGTCAATGAAACCGGGGGCGACCACGAGGCCGGTGGCGTCTATGGTGGGGCATGGTGGTGCCATGCCCATGCCGTCTAATTTTCCAAGACTAACAATCTTATCCCCCGCTATGGCTAGGTCTGATTGGATGGCCGGAGAACCAGTGCCATCAACGAGGGTGGCGTTCTTGATGATAAGGCTAAAGCGAGTTTCCATTAATGCAAATTATAGCTTATACGGTTAACTGTGCAAGGACTAGGCTAGGGGTTTGATTCTTTTGTTCTAATTGAGTGAAGATGTGATATAATTTCCGTCAAAGAGGTTGCATCGTAAATTGAGACAGAACAATGCAGGCTACAGGATAATACGCAGACAGAAACATCCTAAAGGAAATATGAAGATAAAATACTCCCCCGATGCAGACGTATTGATAATTCAATTAAGGAAGGGCAAACCGGTTGATTCAAGGGACATCGCCGAGGGGGTAATAGTACACCTCTCCAGAAAGGGCACTCCTTTGGAATTAGAGATATTAGACGCCCCCAGGGTAGTTGAGAGGAAAGACGTGGAGGTGGCAGTGGAGGGGTTAGAAACAAAGGCCGTTAAAATGAGAAACAAAGATACGTTGTGATGAACCTTACAAGGCTGACTATCCTTAAGAATTTAGCCTGAAGTAAACTTCAAAAAATATTTCTCTAAAAATTCTGTTTTCAATGACTACAACATTCACAAGATGGTTATTTGCAATTATTGTTTTTATTATAACGGTACTATTTGCTTATTTTTCATATGAAAAACAGGAAGAATTCGCCGATATAGGGACTCTACTTATTTTAGGGTTCACTTTAGTAGCATTGATTTTTTATGCATTCTCTACTTACGAAATTGCAGAAGTAGATAAGAAAACGTATGAGGAGAGCCATCTACCTGTTATTTCTCTCGGCATTTCTCCACGCCCTAAAGTTAAGGCAAAATACGACACGAGAGTAATAATGACAAATCTTTCAAGCTACAATTTACAGGCTTTTGTGAAGTTAAATTTAAAAGTAAATGGGAAACAAATAGAATATGGTGGTGCTTATTCTGGGGAAGAAACCTGGTTTTTAACTGCACGGCAACAAATAAACGGACACTTCTATATAGTGGATGTGTTAAAAAAGGCAGGTACAGATGTTGCTAAAATGAAAAGAGAGTTTTCTCCAGAAAACGTTAGAAAGCAGTTAAGCATGGCTATCGATGTATATTATCGTGGAGCGACTAAGGAGTACTATTCATCCGAAACTTGGCCACACAAAAGTGAAAATCCAAAATATAAGGAAAGCTATACCCTGTGGCTAGGGAATCCGACTCAAAAGTGGTATTTCGATTTTTCAAGGAATGTTTGGGTTTATGACTTGTAAGAAACGCCTAGTAGATAATTACGACAGGTACTTGAGAAGCCTATCTATCTCCTCATGTGTATTATAGAAATGTGGGGCGGCCCTGAGCCTGCCATCCCTGAGTTTGTAGGGCGCCTCATGACGCACCCTACTACTCCTCCCTAATCTGCCCTTCCCCATGTATGACGTACTTGTAGGAGGTGAGCTCCTTTAGGCCCACGGGGCGTGGATTAGCTCTGACCCACCTTCTCCTGTAGGGGTTGAAGTGCATCCTTGAGCAGTTTGGAGGCGTTCAATATCTCAATACCAATAATAATACCTTTTTTATCAAGTTCTAAGTTGATGCCGGGATATATTTCCTCTACCGCCTCTTCTTCTCCCTCTCTGGAAAGATAGAGGACATCCGTCTTCTTGTCATAAAGGACATTTAGTTTCATGGCCTACTGTCTACTGACTTCTGACTACTGGTTAGGTTTACTCTCTTATCTGCCCCTCCCCATGTATGACGTACTTATAGGAGGTGAGTTCCTTTAGNCCCATGGGGCCTCGGGCGTGGAGNTTGTCGGTGGAGATGCCTATCTCGGCCCCCATGCCGAACTGTCCGCCATCGGTGAGTCTTGTAGAGGCGTTGACGTACACCGCCGCCGAGTCTACCTCATTGGTAAACTTATTGGCGTGGGTGATGTTCTCGGTAACGATGGCATCGGAGTGGTTGGAGCCGTATCGGGCTATGTGGTCTATGGCGGCCCCTACTGAGGGCACTACCCTGACGGCCAGGATGAGGTCCAGGTATTCGGCGTACCAGTCCTCCTCAGTGGCCTCCTTGGCCCAGGTGAGGTGTTTACGTGTTACTGGGCAGCCCCTTATCTCTACCCTGGCCCCCTGCAATTTCTTCCCAATCCTGGGCAGGAAGGACCCGGCCACCTTCTCGTGCACCAGCATGGTCTCCATGGCGTTGCACGTGGCCGGCCTCTGCACCTTGGCGTTGTAACATATCCTTTCAGCCTTTTCTAAGTC